>Ga0256829_1003770_pt1 | contig 10277 bp, 12 predicted proteins | sample 131447metaG_FD_185979 | JGI IMG/M metagenome (GOLD analysis project Ga0256829, IMG submission 185979) | Hydrothermal vent microbial communities from Lau Basin, Pacific Ocean - 131-447 | ecosystem: Environmental > Aquatic > Marine > Hydrothermal vents | place: Pacific Ocean: Lau Basin | collected...
AATGTTGATGTGGGCATTTCTGTCTCAGTAATATGAGGTGGGTATTTACATGAGCCGTATACGAGGCCCGTACGTACGGTTCTGTGAGAGGGATGAGGCAGCGATGCCTCACCCTACTCGATGTTTGATGCTCTACGGATAATAGTCAAAGGCGATCACCGCAGAGTACGCAGGGTAAATAGTTCTAAATGAGTGTATCAAAACGATGAAAATATGCGGTGGTTAATCAAGCATGCCAATATCTGATTTATTTTATCAGGAAACACGATTGCCGAGCGGGCCACTGGTGGTCAGTCATAGCATGCCTGCTGCGCAAAGCGTGGCGCTGGGCGTGTTTATCGATGTTGGCAGCCGCGATGAAGATGCCAGTCAGGCGGGCATGAGTCATGCGCTGGAACACATGCTGTTCAAGGGTACAAAGCAGATGGATGTGCATGCCCTGGCTGAGAAGCTGGATGAGCTGGGCGGCAATGCCAATGCGTTCACTTCCCGCGAGCGCACCTGTTTTCATCTGCATGTACTATATGAACACTGGCAGGAAGCGCTGGCACTGCTGACATCCATGCTGCTGGAGCCGGCGCTGCCACAAGAAGAATGGCAACGCGAACGCGAAGTGATCTATGCTGAAATGGCCATGGTGGAGGATACACCGGAAGAATGGGTAATGGACCAGCATGTGGAGGCGCTGTTTCCCGGACATGCGCTGGGCCGTCCTGTACTGGGCACGCATCAGGCGCTGGAGAGTATGACTGTGGACATGCTGCGAGCCTATTTGCAGCGTCATTACAGTGACGCTCGTTTGTTGATTGCCGTGGCAGGACGTATTGATCATACTGAACTGGTGGATGCGCTTGCCGCATTGGTATGGCCATCGACGATCGAAGAGCAGCACCGGCAACCGCCAGCGATGCTGGCGCGTGGCATTCAGGCGCTGGAGCGAGACGGGGAACAGGCGCAGATGGTGCTGTCGTTCCCCGGTATCACCGTTGCTTCGCCTGAGCGGCCGGTGGCCTGGCTGGCAAATCAGATGTTGGGCGGCGGCATGAGTTCGCGTCTGTTCCGCGAAGTACGCGAAAAACGAGGTCTGGCCTACAGTATTGGTTCGCATCTGAGTACGCTCAGCGATACCGGTAGCTGGAGCATGACCTGCGGCTCGGAACCGGAGCGCGCCGGAGATTGTATCTCGGTGTTGCAGGATGTGCTTATCGGCTTTGCCGGCAGCCTGGCTGCGAAAGAGGTGGAACGGGCAAAGCGACAGATGGAAGTGCAGTTTCGTATGGGCCTGGATTCGGTCGAAGGGCAGATGCTGTATCTGGGCAGCAGGCAGGATGAGACGATTCTGTTGTCGCCGCTGCAATGGGTGGAACGGATACGGGATGTCGATGTGGAAACCATTCGCAGCTGGAGCGCCGAGCGCCTGGGGCCGGACGGACTGTGGAGTATTGCCGCACCGGCATGCGTGCTGACACAGATTTGTGATAGAATCGGGTCATCATGTTAGAGACAATCAGGGAAGACATACATACAGCCTTTGATCGTGACCCGGCAGTTCGCTCTAAATGGGAGGTTCTGACCTGCTATCCGGGGCTGCATGCCATCTGGATGTACCGGCTGGCGCATGCTTGCTGGCAGCGCCGGTGGCTATGGTCGGGTCGCTTTATGTCGCATGTGGCGCGCTGGCTGACCGGTATCGAAATTCATCCGGGCGCCACAATCGGCAAGCGCTTTTTTATTGATCACGGTATGGGCGTTGTGATTGGCGAGACTGCGGAGATTGGCGATGATGTAACACTCTACCATGGCGTAACGCTGGGTGGCACGACCTGGGAAAAGGTCAAGCGTCACCCTACGCTGGCAGATGGGGTGATTGTCGGCGCCGGGGCCAAGGTGCTGGGGGCGATCACGATTGGCGAGCAATCCCGTATCGGCGCCAATTCGGTGGTGTTTCACGATGTACCCGCGCACTCCACTGTTGTCGGTATTCCCGCTACCGTGGTTGGTTCAACCAAATCGTTGATTGAGGATGGTAAAATCAATCTAGATCATCATCTGCTGGCCAACCCGGTGGCGGAAGCGCTCGGCCATGTGCTGAAGATGATTGATGATGTGAATGCGCGGGTAGACACCTTTCACCCCAAGCCCACGGGCGAGAAGGCGAAGGAAGCCAGGCATCTTGATGAAGATCGCCTGAATGAGCAGGAGAAGCTGGAGCGCTTCCTGGGCAGTGGTATTTAATCTCTGCAGTGAGAGCTTTTGATCTGTGAGTCCAATACTTGACTAAAATGGTCGGGATTATAATATCCGATCTTCATATGGGGCTATTGCCCGTGGAGGTTCGATATGCGACTAACCAGTAAGGGCCGTTATGCCGTCTCGGCAATGGTAGATCTGAACAAGCAGCAGAACTCTGGTCCGGTGACTCTGGCAGCCATTTCCGAGCGGCAATTCATTTCCCTGTCTTATCTTGAACAGCTGTTTCGTTGCCTGCGTGGAAGTGGCCTGGTGCGTTCTGTGCGCGGCCCCGGAGGCGGCTATTTGCTGGCTAAAGAGGCGGAGGAAATTTCTGTTGCCGATATTATTCGTGCCGTAAATGAGCCTGTACGCACAACCATGTGCGAGAACGGCGTGCGCGGCTGCCATCGTGGCAACCGCTGCGATACGCATCAATTGTGGGAGGCGCTGGGCCAGCATATCTACCGTTTTCTGGATGCCGTGAGCCTGGCCAAAGTATGCGAGAAGGACGTATTTCTCGACTGTATTGTTCTGGGCGATGTCGATGCCTACATGTCTGCGGGGCAGATCGACGCCAGCATCCCCGAATCGGCAGTGAAAATTGAAGCGATATCTTGACCATAATGCCACCTGTCCGCCGCTACGCATTGCGCTCGATGCCATGCTGCAGGCGGCATCCGAGGCATCCGGCAATCCTTCCAGCCTGCACTGGGCAGGGCGGGCTGCGCGCAAGGTAATCGATGATGCACGCGATGCATTAGCCCGCCATATTGATTGCGAAGCAGGCAGTGTCGTGTTTACTTCCGGTGGCACTGAAAGCAATAATATAGCGATTCACAGTGTACTATCGACCTGCCAACCCGGACGTATCGTGACTACGGCGATTGAGCATCCGGCCGTTTTGAATCCCCTGCAACAGTTTCTTGAATCCCGACCTGCGCATGCCGGCTGGGAACTGGTTCGGGTACGCCCGGATGGCAATGGCGTGGTAGCCGCTGAGCGGATGATCCAGGCAATCACGGATGATACGCGACTGGCGTGCATGATGCTGGTCAATAACGAGAGCGGAGCCGTGCAGCCAGTCGAGCCGGTGGCGACTTATTGTCGTGAGCGCGGTGTACCGATGCTGGTTGATGCAGTACAGGCGCTGGGAAAAGGCGATGTGCGTTTTCGGCAGTTGGATGTAGATTTTATGAGTTTGTCGGCCCACAAGATAGGCGGACCGAAAGGCGCAGGGGCACTGCTGGTCAAACGCGGCGTCAAGGTGCGCGAACTGACCCCTGGCGGCGGACAGGAGCGTGGTCGTCGCTCGGGCACGGAGAATGTGCCGGCTATCGCCGGCTTTGCGGCGGCGCTTGGTGTCATTGATTTTGCTGCGCTGGCGCCGATGCGTGATGCATTTGAGCAGCTTTTATGCGCGCAAATTCCTGCAGCTGAAATTATTGCCGGTGATATGCCGCGCGCACCTAACACCAGCCTGATTGTGTTACCGGGTATGGATGGTGAAACGATGCTGATGCAGCTGGATCTTGATGGTTTTGCCGTCGCTTCCGGCTCGGCTTGTTCTTCCGGTAAACGTGAGGCATCGCATGTGCTGCTGGCCATGGGTATCTCCGATATGCGTGCGCGCAGTTCTATTCGGATCAGCTTCGGACCGGCGAATAGCATGGATGACGCGCAAGCTCTGGTTGATGCGTTGGTTGCCGCGAGCAAACGATTGAAAGGTATGGCCGGACTGGCTGTATGATGGAGCGGATATGGATATTGAATTAACAGATGCAGCAAACAAGCGCGTGCGTGAACTGGTGAGCCAGGCCGGTCGCCAGGGGCTGCGCCTGGCTGTACGCCCTGCAGGTTGCTCAGGACTGGAATATCTGATGGATCTCGTGGATAGCCCGGCTGAGGGTGATCTGGTGCGCAGCTGCGATGGTTTTGAGCTGTACGTGGATGCGGGGTCCTATGCCTCTGCGCTGGCTGGCTTACGGCTGGACTTTCAGCAGGATCTGTTATCCTCCGGCTTTGTCTATAACAATCCGAACCAGAAAGGCGCCTGCGGCTGCGGTCAGTCATTTTCTGTGTAATGCGCGGCAGTTGCTAATATGCAGGGCTAAGCATTCTGGGAGTTCAGGTATTCTTCATAGGTGCCGTGGTAATCGATAATGTGTTCAGGCGTCAGTTCTATAATGCGCGTGGCGACGGAGGAGATTAATTCACGATCATGGCTGACAAAAATCAGCGTACCGGGATAATTTTCCAGTGCTGTATTCAATGATTCGATGAATTCCATATCCATGTGATTGGTCGGCTCATCCAGCAGCATGACATTGGGGTTCTGAAACATGAACTTGCCAAACAGCATGCGCCCCTGCTCACCACCGGAAAGCGCTTTGACTGATTTTTTGATGTCATTCTGGGAAAACAGCATGCGACCGAGAGTGCCGCGTATTTCCTGTTCACCGTGCTCTTCTTTTTTCCACTGCGCCATCCAGTCGAACAAAGACAGGTCTTCGGCGAAGTCAGCTGAATGATCCTGGGCATAATACCCCAGCTTAACATTGTCCGACCACTTGATTTCGCCGGAGCTTGCTTCCAGATCACCGGCCAGGCAGCGCAACAGTGTGGTCTTGCCAACGCCGTTGGAGCCAATAACAGCCACACGCTCGCCAACAGACACCATCAAATCAAAATTTTCAAACAGCGGCTGATCATCAAAGGCTTTGCTCAGATCTTTAAGCTTCAGCGCGACACGGAAAAGTTTCTTGTCCTGATTAAAGCGCATAAAAGGGCTCATACGACTTGAAGGCTTCACTTCATCAAGCTTAATTTTATCCAGCTTTTTGGCGCGTGACTGTGCCTGCGTGGCTTTGGAGGCATTGGCCGAGAAGCGACGGACAAAGGCCTGGAGTTCCTGAATCTCCTCTGCTTTCCTGGCATTTTTAGTAAGCAACTGTTCCTGAACCAGAGCTGCCGCTTCCATATAATCATCATAGTTACCCGGATAAACACGCAGTTCGCCGTAATCCAGATCAGCCATATGGGTACACACGCTGTTGAGAAAATGTCGGTCATGCGAGATAATGATCATCGTACTCTTGCGTTCATTGATCACGCCTTCCAGCCAGCGAATGGCATTGAGATCCAGATTGTTGGTAGGCTCGTCCAGCAGAATAATCTCCGGATCGCCGAATAATGCTTGCGCCAGCAATACACGTAATTTCAAGCCCGGCGCAATGGATTTCATCAGCTTATAATGATCCTCCACCGGAATGCCCATGCTGATAAGCAGATCACCCGCATTCGGTTCTGCGCTGTAACCATCCATATCGGCAAACTCGCTTTCCAGATCACCGGCGCGCATGCCGTCTTCTTCACTTAATTCATCCTGAGAATACAGGTAATCACGCTCTTCCTTGATCTTCCACAATCTTTCATGGCCCATCATCACGCTATCGAGCACAGTGAACGCTTCAAAGGCAAAGTGATCCTGGCGCAATTTACCCAGTCGTTCATGCTGATTGATGCTCACATTGCCGGCCGTCGGCGTCAGGTTACCGCCGAGAATTTTCATCAGGGTGGACTTGCCGCAGCCATTGGCGCCAATCAGGCCATAACGATTGCCGTCACCGAATTTTACCGAAATGTTTTCGAACAGGGGCTTATCCCCGAATTGCATGGTAATGCCGGATGTAGAAATCAATTATTATTCCGTTGAAATGCTGAATTAACCATCGTTACGATTAAGTGGCAATGGTTTGAAATGTGCCGCAGCTTATTGCTGATAAGGGGATATACAAGCGCTGATGTGGATACGGATCACTGTTTCGTCTGATTTTGGTAATATCCGTTGTGCTGATTTGGTCTCTGTGCATCAGCAAGCAAAGAAGAAAAATACCTATGGCATGCAGTATTGTCACCGTGCTCCTCGCCAAAATATCAAATTGAACTTGTCGGGCTTGCCCCATAGGCTTTAGTGCCTGGTCTGGATCATTTATGCATCGTTCTTTACGCATCCGGGCTAGGGTAAAGGAGGTTGCTATGTCCAGTGTATTGTTATCCATTTCCGGTCACGACCGACCCGGTATTGTGCGTGATGTGGCGGAATCGTTGCTGCATCTGAATGCCAATATCGAGGACTCGTCGATGACGGCGCTCAGAGGGCGTTTTACCATGATGATGATTGTCAGTCTGCCTGAGGATCGTAGTCTAGGCGAGCTGAAAGCGGCGCTGGCGGAGCTGGAACAGCGCACGCGTCTGAGCGTGCAGTCACAGGTAATCAGCGATGAGGAGGCGATAGTGCCGGCGCTGCAGCCGGATCATATTATTACTGTACACGGAGCGGATCGGGTTGGCATCGTGCATGCCGTTACAGAAGCTTTGGCTGATACGGGAGCTTCCGTTATAGATGTCTCGACCGAGCGGCGGGATGCTGAGGGCGGTAGCGTGTACATGATGGTGCTGGAAGTTGCCGCCAATGATCATGAAGGAATGAATGATGCCCTGCAGGCTGCGGCTCAGCGCATCGGTATCACTGTGGAAGTACATGTGCTTGATGACGAAATTCTGTAGTGATCGATCTCGATCGACTTGCATAACGGATGAAAACTACTGAAATTCTGCGGCATCCCGATGAGCGGCTGCGTCGGGTATGCAGTAATGTGGTCTGCTTCGGCTCTGAATTGGAGGCTCGTTTTGCGCAACTGGGCGCAGTCATGCGCGCCGGCCCCGGTGGCGTCGGCATTGCTGCGCCCCAGATCGGCTGGCCGGAGCGCATGATCGTGGTGGACTGCCGTGTAAGCCTGCGTCCATGCAAAAATCACGGTTTGTTGTGGATGAGTAATCCGGTCATTGAGTCGACAACGGGCAGGGGCTTGGGCCGCGAGGGTTGTTTGTCGGTGCCGGACTGGGTGGCGATGGTCGAACGCGCGCGCACTGTGCAGGTCAGCTATGACGACGTGCATGGGCACAGGCAGCGGCTGGCATGCAACGGCTTTGAGGCCAGAGTGATTCAGCACGAAGTGGATCACCTGGACGGTATTCTGTTTATTGACCGGGTGGTGTCGACCAGAGATCTGGTCAGGCGGATGGCGATTTAGCAGTCGGTCTCACGTTACTTCAATCCCAGTCAAAGTCGTCATCTTCATTGCCTCCGTGTTGTTGATATTGATCGGATGGAGATCGATCTGATGGCGATCAATCTGATGGCGATCAATCTGATGGCGATCAATCTGATGGCGATCAATCTGATGGCGATCAATCTGATGGCGATCAATCTGGCGAAAGATTACGCCGCAATTGCGACATGAATATGGCACGAACATGACAGCTGGATGACATGTAAAACAGCTATCCACGAAAAATGGAGTAAACATGCCTGAATTACCTGAAGTCGAAGTGGTGCGCGCAGGGCTTGCGCCGCACCTTGTCGGTCGTTGTGTTGAGTCGGTCGCATGCCATCGTTCCAGTTTGCGCTACCCCCTGCCGGATATGCTCAGCCTGCACGGTTGCCATATTGCAGCAGTTCGACGCAGGGCGAAATACCTGCTCATTGGCCTGGATGATGGGCGGATACTGGTCTGGCATCTGGGTATGACCGGCCAGTTTCATGTGCTGCATGGGGATGCGCCTGCCGGCAGGCATGAGCATGTGCGCATTAATCTGGATGATGGTCAGAGTCTGCGCTATCGCGATGTACGCCGTTTCGGTTATGCCGGTTTGTTGGATGGCAATCAGCTGGACGCGCATGCGTGGTTTGCCGCACTGGGGCCGGAGCCGTTGGGCGATGCCTTTGGCGGCGCCTATCTGGCGGATACCTGCCGGGGTAGAAAAGCACCAATCAAGACAGTTGTCATGGATGCGCATGTCGTGGTTGGCATCGGAAATATTTATGCTGCCGAAGCTTTATTTCGAGCCGGTATTCACCCAGGGCGCGCTGCGGGGCGAATTGCAGCCAGGCGACTGGATACGCTGGCGACGTGTATCAAGGCCGTGTTACGCGAAGCGATCAGCGCCGGCGGCAGCAGTATCAGCGATTTTGTGCGTGCTGACGGGCGACCCGGTTATTTTGCCCATGCCTTTCAGGTATATGGGCGCACGGGACAAGCCTGTTTTGTGTGCAGGCAGGAAATAAAATGCATTCGGCAGTCCGGGCGCAGCAGCTTTTATTGCCCGCATTGCCAACACTGATGATGTATACAATGGTTTCCACCGCCTACCACACAAAACGGCAGAATACATTTATTCGACTTCGCCATAGCATATCGCGCATGCCTGATCTTATCCGTCTGATTGTTACTGCCATACTATGCCTGTGTGTGCCCTCCATGGCATGGGCCGCCGCGATCAGCGTGACATTGCCGCCCCTGGCAGGGCTGGTGATGATGCTGGATGTCAAAGCTGATGTGCAGTGTTTGCTGCCTGCAGGCGCCGACCCTCACCATTTTCAAATGCAGCCGCGTACCGTTGAACGGCTGCGGCAAAGTGCCCTGCTGATCCGCGCATCCCGCGATGATGGAGGCTGGCCATTGCCGCCTCTGCTCGATAACACGCTGGATCTGTGGCCGCACAAGGATCACGGCTGGGTGAGTCCAGCAGCAGTGCGTCAGGCGCTGCCAAGAATTGCGCAAGCTCTGATCAGTATGCAGCCGCAGCAAAAACAGCGTATTCTAGCGCGACTGAAACAGGCGCTGCAGCAAGTGACGCAGATTGCAGCGGCTTGGCGGCAGGCTCTGCGGCAGGTAAAGTTAACCGGCGTGATCATGCAGCATCCGGCTTGGCGACGGCTGATGCAGGAGATGGACGTGCCGGTGCTCAGCGTGCTGGAATCAGGTCATCACGGCCAGGAATTCGGCCCTCATCGGCTGGAGCAGGCTCTGGCAACGCTCAATCAACATCCCGGCGCATGGCTTCTGGCTGATACGGGTCATAGCGCCACGGCGCTGAACTGGTTGGCTGAGCATAGCGATGTGCCGGCGCGCCGCATTACACTGAATGCGCTGGGCGTATGTCGGCAGCCATGGGATGTACTCATGCGGGATGATATTCAGCAGGTTGATGGGCAGCGGTGAATACGCCTGTCGTCCAGATCAGTCATTTGCGCTTTGGTCCGGTCGATCATCCTGTACTGGATGATATTAATCTGACTCTGGAGTCCGGTCACTTTCTCGGTATTGTCGGCCCCAATGGTGCAGGCAAAAGTACCCTGCTGAATGTCGTTGTCGGGTTGGCCAGGCCCGATGCAGGCCATATTGATCTGATGGGACAGTGTCTGCGCCGATTCAATCGCCTGCGCCTGCTCAAGGAGGTTGGATTTTTACATCAGCTGCATGATCATCAGCCATCCATGCCGATGCGCGTACGCGATGTTGTAGCGATGGGCTTGCTCTCCTACAACCGCCCCTGGCATCGTACCGCCGGGAGTGAGGCAATTCCGCAGGCTCTGTCACTGGTGGATATGGAGGAGCATGCCGATGTCGACTTTCGTCATCTGTCGGGCGGGCAGCGGCAGCGGGTTCGTCTGGCGCGCGCTCTGGTGCGCAAGCCGCGCCTGCTGCTGCTCGATGAGCCGTCCGCCGCGCTTGATACGGTACGTCAGGAAAAACTCTTCAAACTGCTGCGTCGCCTGTGCGATGAAACCGGCATGGCTGTTATTATGGTTGAACATGATATTGCTGCTATCAGTTCGCATGTCGATTCAGTGGCCTGCCTGAACCGCAAAATTCATTATCATGCCATGCGCGGCGAACACATACCGGAAGAAATATGGCGTGCCATGTACGGCGATCATATCCGGATTGTCGCCCATGATGCGGGCTGCATCGGCTGCGGGCCGGGCGAGCACAGGCATGATTGATATGTTGCACGAATTTCTTGCCAGCACGGTGATGCGGGAAGCGCTGCTGCCGGCGCTGCTGATTGGCATAGTTACGGCCTCCATGTCAGTGATGGTAATGGCCCACCGCCTTTCTTATCTGACCGTCGGCGTCTCGCATGCTTCGCTGGCGGGTTTGGGCATCGCCGTTACGCTGGCGCTGCCGCTGCTGCCCACG
>Ga0256829_1003771_pt1 | contig 10275 bp, 8 predicted proteins | sample 131447metaG_FD_185979 | JGI IMG/M metagenome (GOLD analysis project Ga0256829, IMG submission 185979) | Hydrothermal vent microbial communities from Lau Basin, Pacific Ocean - 131-447 | ecosystem: Environmental > Aquatic > Marine > Hydrothermal vents | place: Pacific Ocean: Lau Basin | collected...
TTCATCTATGCTGGGAGTATGCTTTTAGCGACACTAGGTTTTTTTGATTCAAACCAAGAGCTTAACGCCATCTACAAACAGGCTAAAACAAATATTTTGCCTGCCATGCTCTTTTTGATGCTTTTACAAGTGGATTTACGACACTTTTTTAAACTTGGAAAATCTTTACTTATCGCTTATGTTCTTGCAGTGACTTCAATCGCGTTAGCCTTTGTTGTGGTGAGTAATCTCTTTGGTTTTAGTAGCGAAATGGCGGGAGCATTTGGAGCTTTGGCTGGGAGCTGGATGGGTGGCACTGCAAATATGGTGGCAGTGGGAACCGCGTTAGGTGTGCCAGATGAAGCCTTTGCTTATGCCCTCGTTGTCGATAGCGTTAACTACACTTTATGGGTGATGTTACTCCTCTTTTTAGTTCCTTTGGCAGGCTACTTTAACAAGTTTACTAAAAGTAGTGAGAACTTAGCTTATCTAGGGGAAGTTGGCTGTGCTTGTTCTTTAGGAGCTAAGCGGTACTGGCTTTTGATTTTACTTGCACTGATTGTCTCTTTTGCTTCGCAGTATTTAGCAACTCTTTTCATACTTTTGAATACGACAACAACTATGGTTATTTTAGCCTCACTCTTTGGCATACTAGGCTCCTTTACAAAACTACGAGAACTCAATGGCTCAAGTGAAGTTGCCACATCTATGCTCTATCTTCTCATCGCGTTAATAGGCTCTCATACAGTCATAGAGAGTTTTAGCGGACTTGGGCTTTATGTCTTTGCAGGTTTTTGTATCTTACTTATTCATGCACTTCTTATGGTGCTTGGTGCAAAGCTTTTCAAACTAGACCTCTTTAGCATAGCCGTCGCTTCTCTAGCAAATATAGGAGGAGTAGCCTCCGCCCCAATCCTCGCAGCAGCCTATAATAAATCCCTCGTAAGTGTAGGTGTGTTAATGGCGATAATGGGCTATATCATCGGTACTTTTGGTGGTTTGTTGGTGGGGAGTATATTGATACAATAAAAATATGATATAATTTCATCAGTTGGGACAATTAGGAAGCTACGAACTTCCTAAAAGCTTTTAGTAAACTTTTTCTGCGATAAGCAGTAAAAGCGTAACAATTACAAGTAGTTGATGCATTGTTATATCCTTTATTAAAAGGCTGACCCTGTCCCACCTTCTCCTTTAAATACAACAAACTACTTAGAATCGCCAACTGATAATGGTATACTACATCAAAATTTTCAAATAAGTAAAAAATATGACAAAATGCAATGCAATTCTAAATATAAGCACCCAAGTAAAACATATACCTCTCAAAACTCCCTTTATTACCGCATTACGTAGAGTGGAAACTATTGAGTTTGTTCGGGTTAGGGTGGAGTGTGAAGGTGGGAGCTTTGGGATTGGTGAAGCTCCTGCTACTATGGCTATTACTGGTGAAGATATTGAGATAATCTTAGACTCCATAGAGAGGGCTAGCAAAGAACTTCTTGGTTTAGATGTATCAATGGCGTTAGAGATACTTCACAAACAGAGTATAGGCTCTAGTGCAAAAGCGGCTCTTGATATGGCATTTATGAGTCTCTTGGGATTTTTTAAGTTAGAAAACAGAGATGCTATTAAAACAGATATAACCATAAGTTTGAATGACAAAGAGACTATGCTTGAAGATGCTAGAGTGGCTTTTAAGAGTGGTATGGACATCTTAAAAGTAAAACTTGGAGCAGATATAGACCATGCTATAGCAGTCACACAACTTCTCGCCAAAGAACTCCCACAAGGACAACTTCTCATAGATGCAAATCAGGCTTGGACAAAAGAGCAGAGTTTAGCGTATGTAGATGCTACTCAAAGCCTAAACTTAGAACTCATAGAACAGCCTGTCGTTGCAGAGGATTTGGAGGCTTTGAAGTTTATTACAAATGCTACAAAAATACCTATCTTAGCGGATGAATCGGCTTTTACTTTAGAGGATGTAAAAAAAATAGTAGAGACCAAAAGTGCAGATATGATAAACATAAAACTTATGAAGTGTGGGGGAGTGAGTAAGGCTGTTGAGATTTTAGAGTATGCTCGAGCTAATGGCGTTAGATGTATGCTAGGCTCTATGCTTGAGGGTCCATACTCTATAAATGCTGCCTTGTATCTGGCATTTAACTATAGAGATGTTATAAAGTATGTGGATTTAGATAGTCCTCTTCTTTATAAAGAGGCTTCTACACTTTTAGATTTTTCCTATAATGGCTGTACTATTCATCCCAAAGCTCTATCTCACCTGTAGATAAATCCTCATTTTGAAAACTAGCTTCTTCTAGTAGCATAGCATCCATCAAAGCAAAGAGCTCTTGTGAAGCTTTTTCTACATCTTGATACTCCCGTAAAATCTCTTGAGAATGAGCTAAAAGAGTGTCATCTTTAAGAAGTGTAAAAATATCATTGACCTTGTTGTGTACTGTTGCATGTGGTATGTCCATCTTTGCATAACTTGGAGAGCGGCTAAATTGTGAAGCACCATCTGTTGTGTACCACTTACCTAAACGGCAGTTATGATGTGAGACAGCATCTTTTTGCGTGGCATGCTCTATATGTTGGAGTGCATCCTCTTTGTAGAGGATGTGGTCTATCTTTGCTAAGACTATGAAGTTTTTGTTTTTCATCAAGCGACTTGCTGCGAGAACAGACTCACTTGTTTGGTTAAACTGACTGACTGACGTATAGAGAGTACTTACATTTCCTGTTGAATCATTGGCAATAGTATTGAGCTCTTTAGAGTTTTCGAGCATACCATTTGCTTCTTGTTGGAGAGTAGAGATGTTTATGCTTATCTCTGTAGTTGCCTTTTGTGTACGCTCAGCGAGTTTTCTTACTTCATCCGCTACAACAGCAAAACCACGTCCATGCTCACCTGCCCGAGCAGCTTCTATGGCAGCATTGAGTGCGAGAAGATTTGTCTGGTCGGCAATATCTTTGATGAGGTCAATGACAGAAGTAATTTCAGCAGTTTTTGCTGAAACACCTTCTATGGACTCATCATTTTGTGCAATGATTTGGGCAAGTTTTTCAAAGTTTTCATTCATTGTTGAAATGACACTATTGTTCGAACGTGAGAGTGAAGCACTCTCTTGTGAGTCTATAGCAAGCTGTGATAGTGTGTCATTTGTTTCGCTAAGCTGCTCTTGAATGTGCTGAAAACTTTTAGAGAGCCCTTCGCCTGTCTGTGAAAGTTCTAAGATAAGTGCTTTTCGTTTTTGCTCTTTAAACTCCACTTCCATAGCATCTATACTAGAGTTGACAAGCTCTCCTGTTTTTGAAAAGGAGTCATTAAGCCCAGCAGTGGAAATACGGCGGAAGTATTTGTTCTGTGCGGCATACTCTATGGAAGTATTTATCTCTCGCATAAGACCCTCTAACTGGTCAAAAAGATTGTTAATGTTCCATGCAAGGTCATCAAGTTCTCCACCTGCCTTGTTAAATATCTGTCTATTTTCAAAGTTTCCACTTTGTGCAGCATCTTTTATGATACCCGCAGAGATACTAAGTGTGTTGGTAGTAATCTTGATGTACTTATAAGCATACAGGGCAATGGCAATGTTCGCAAGTCCAAATAGCACTGTGAGAAGATGAAAATCCAAAAAGACAATACCTACAACTAATCCTGTAACAACAACGAGTATATGTGCTAGATTGGCATAGTGAATCTTAGAAAGAGAGGATAAATTCATCATACTGGACTCCTTTTTCTTGTAATAATTTGTTCATGATTTTTTCACTTGCGCTTATACCACCACTTCTTTCTGCTGCTAAAAGTTGCTTATAGAGAGGGATGATGATAGAGAGAGCTTCTTGTGTAGGTTGTCTTCGTACTGAATGGTAACCAACTACTTTACCTGTGAAGTAAGAGGGTGTGACATTTGCCATGACCCAGTAGTAAGAGCCATCTGCACAGATGTTCTTTACATAGGCATGGATCTCTTTTCCCTCTTGTAAGTAAGTCCAAAGATATTTAAAAATAATCTTTGGCATATCAGGATGTCGTACGATATTGTGGGGTGCTCCGATGAGCTCTTCTTCTTTGAGCCCGACAATATCTATGAAGGCAAGATTGGCATAGGTTATCTTGCCCTTTGTATCTGTTTTGGTAACAAGAAGTGTCTCTTGTTCAAATGTTTTTTCATTTTGTGTCGCAGTAACATTCATTATAATTCCTCGCAAAAAATACGTTGATAGTATTAAGTGCAAGTATAGTCAAAAAGGTGTTAATCCTCGCTTTTTACAACAAATCTTAACCAAATGTATCCGAAAAGTCCTGCAAAAAGTGATGCACAAAGGATGGCAATTTTGGCTTGAAATATGAGTGCATCATTGCCTGCAAATGCAAGATCTGCTACAAATATACTCATAGTGAAACCTATACCACCAAGAGAGGCAACCCCTAAAAGTTGGCTCATTGTGCTTCCTTGAGGGAGTTTGGCAATACCTAGCTTGATAGCAAGAAAAGAGACTCCAGCAATTCCTATAATTTTCCCAGCAATAAGCCCAAAAATGATGCCTAAAGAGATATTTTGTGTGATAACTTCGCCAAGAGAAGAAAAGTCTATGCTTATTCCTGCGTTTGCAAGTGCGAACAGAGGAATAATGAGGAGACTCACGGGAAGGTGAAGGTCGTGTTCTAGTCTTGCAGAGGGTGAACCTACCGAGTCTATGGTATCTTTTATGTTGAGTAAAATTGCTTTTTGCTTCTCATGCATAGTGTGGTCAGTTGCTACGGGATAGTTGTCATACTCATCTAAGAGATTTCTTGTAGTAGGTGTAAAAGAAGTTGGTGCTAGTTTTGGTCGAGAGGGAATACTGAGTGCTGCTAAAACACCTGCTATTGTCGCATGAATACCAGACTCTAACATAAAAAACCACATAAAAAGTCCAATGATAAAGTAAGGGAGTATGGCATGAACCCCAAAACGGTTGAGTAGAAGCATCACGCCAAAAGAGACTGCCGAGAGAATAAGTGGAAGATAGTGAATAGTATCTGTATAAAAAAGGGCAATGACAATAACAGCACCTAAATCATCGACAATAGCAAGTGCCACAAGAAAAGTGACAAGGGCAGGGCTGACACGCTTGCCTAAAAGAACTAAGGCACTAATAGCAAAAGCGATATCTGTTGCCATAGGAATACCCCAACCATTTGCTCCCTCACCACCACTGTTAATGCTAGTGTAGATGAGAGCTGGTAACGCCATTCCACCAATGGCTGCTAAGATAGGCAGTATGGCTACTTTGATGTTAGAGAGCTCGCCTACGAGAATCTCCCGCTTTATCTCAAGCCCAATCATAAAGAAAAAGATAGCCATTAAGCCATCGTTTATCCAGTGGTGTAGGCTGTGAGAGAGTTTCCACTCTCCAACATTAAAGACAATGAGTGTATGAAAAAAGTGTTCATACATATCTTGTAGAGGAGAGTTAGCGAGGATGAGAGCTAAGAGTGTCATGATGAGAAGAACTAATCCAGTAGTAGTTTGCGCATGTAAAAAATGCTCAAAAGGTGTGGCAATTCGCTTAAATGTTCTTTCCCATGGTGCGTAGAGTTTCATAATGTTCCTTTGTATATGCGAATTATTTTCAACACTTTATTAGATATTTTGTTTAGTGAGGATATGCAAATATTCGTAAGTTTTATTTGCTGTATGATTTCTATTTTCAGTTTTGTCTGCTTTAAATCTTTGGTACTCTTTTGTGACTAAACTGTACTCTCCATATTTTTTCATAATTGTTTCAACATCAGATTTACTCATTAAGCCCTCATTGTTATAACTTAAAAATATATATTTAAATTTTGCATTTTTTATTAAATCTTCAAAACTATTATGAACTTCACTTTTTTTACAATAATCTGAACGGTTATATTCTCTTAATCCTGTCTTGCCTTTTGGTACAAAATCATCATATTGTGTAATGGTGTTTAGTATATGGTAATTAGATGCATATTGTCTTTGATTATATGGTGGGTCTAAATATAAAATATCTCCACTTATTTCTTTTATCAATTCGTTACTATCCATATTAAAGACTTGATGTGCATTATCATTTTCTATAAAATGAGCAGGCTGTAAAATTAATTTTTTTGAAGCAGATTTTTTAATATGTTTTAAAAATGCACCATAAACAGAAGCTGTATTTGCTACTTTATCAGCACTTTCAAGAAGAGAAGCCAATAAAAAATAATACAAATTAGAATTAATTTTATTGTTATCTTTCCACTCTTTTATTTTAGTTCTAATAGTATCTATTTTTTTACCATTTTCATCACTGAAGTATTGTCTTTCACTACCACTACCCATGCAGTAATTTTGATATATAAATCCATTATCTAATAAAGGTAAGTTATTTAGTTCTTCAATATATTTTTCTTTATCTTGAATTTCTTCATGGTTTTCAATATAATTTTTATTTAAAACATAGCTATAATGTTCCAAATCATTACTAATCACTTTTTTAACTTCTTTTTTAAAAGTTCTCCCAACGATTCCAGTTCCAGCGAATATATCGCAAAATATTTTACCAGATAAGTTATCTCCAACTACTTTTTTAACTTCTTTTTGTATCCAAGAAGATAATTTAAATTTTGAACCTATATAATTCATTTATTTTTATCATCTGGATATAATTTTTTAAAAACAGCATCAACTGCTTCTTTTGCAGCCATTGTTCCAACTTTTACAACTACTGTTTTTCTGTATTCAACAGGGTCATATTGATAACAACCTACACAACCAACTTCTTGTGTATAATTTTCATCACCATAATAAAATTCAAATGGATTTCCTTGCAAATTTTTTGCATTCCATCTTTTATTCGTTTCTTTACATTTTAAGCATATTTGCCGTTTTACATCATTAGCAGCTTTTGATAAAGGTTGAAAATCTTCTAGTTCTTGTGTTGTTGTATTTGATACTCTTTCATTATCTTTTCTTCCATCTTTATGATCTACTTCAACTTTTGTATTTACAGAATCTCCATTAATACCAAGCATAACACACTTCTTGTTTTTATAATAATCTTTAATACTTTTCTTTATATTTTGACTAAAGGATTGATTTGTATTATATCCATTTAATCTAATTCTATCAATTGAATTACCATTAGTAATGGTTTTATCTGTTTCTACAATATATTTTTTGTCTAAGCTTGAATCTGTTCTGCACCAACTCCCACCATTTCCTAATTGCAAAGGTTTGTATCTATCTATAAATTCGTTAATCTGAACCCATCTACTTTTACCATTTTCATCTGGCTCTGCTAATTCTAAAAATAATTCTTTTTTTGTTGCCATTCTCTAAAACTCCTTCTTAAAAACATAAATATACTCATGTTTAAATATATAATAATCACTATTCAAAGCTCTATATCTCCAAATGCCACCAACACCAAGCTTTCCACGATTGCCCTCAATATTTTTAATAATTGTACCTTTTAACTTTACTTTAAAATTTCTTTTTATCATATCCATACAGTAAAATCCTAACGGTATTACTTCACTGTTTTTATAAACATCACCAATCACGATTGCAAAGTATCTGTTTTTATCTAGGTGTTTTAAAGAGTTTTCACATATAATTTTAAATTTTTTAACAAAGTCATGTATATTATCTATTTTAGATAAGTCATTTTCATTTTCTGTAAATTTCACAATATCCATATATGGTGGATGCATTAATACAAATTGTGCATTTTGTGAACTAAACTTTTGATTTGCATTTAAAAAGCTATCATCTACTTCTTTTTGGTTAAGTGAATTACAGTAATTAATATAAAAATTGTTACTGTATTTCGCATCACTCATAGATTGTGTAACATACTCAATCATTTCAGGATTTATATCAAATCCAATATATTTTCTATTTAATTTTTCACATTCAAATAAAGTTGTTCCGCTACCCATAAACGGCTCCATTACAACTTCATTTTCTTTTGTGTACCTTCTTATGAGTTGATTGGGAATCTGAGGAATAAAGTTTCCATGATATACATTCTTATGTTTACCGCTTTTATCCCTTTCATTTATAACCCATAGCGAGTCAGTATTTATATCTGATTCTTTCCAGTTTTTCATATCTATGTCATTATATTTCATAAGTATAATTTTAGCTAAATAAACCTTAGTAATGTTTTTGCTGATTAAATAACACAAAATATTCCTTAAGCTATTTTAAGTATAATCTTACCTATGAATATACAAGATTTATCAGGAAAAAAAGTCCTCCTTCTTGGAAAAAGTCGAGATTTTCTTGCAGAGGAGTTTGACTCCTTTATGGCATACCATCAGATAGAAGTGAGTCGAGAAGTAGAGGAAGATATTCGCTACATTATCGAAGGTCGTATGCTTACTCCCTATGAACAAGATAGTATGGCAGCACTCTATGAAGAGGCGAAGTACACATTTGTAAGTATAGAAGAGTTGGAGTCAGCTTTAGCAAAAGAGTTGGATAGTGATATGCTTTTGATGAGTCTGAAACTCTCCCACGATACAGACCGACTCAAAAGTTTTATACAAAATGCACATATTTCTGACACCCTCTTTTTTCAACTGATGAAGATGTATAGATGGAGTGGTGAAGACTTTTTTGAAAATGATGATAACCGTGATGTGAGTGCGGCTTTTATTGCTCGTTTTTATGAGAATATAGAGAGAAATCATAATGTCCAGTACGCTACAACAGGCTTCATTCATCTTGTAGCTCAAGCAAAAAACTCTCTTTTGTTAGAAGAGATAATGAAGCTAGAACCTATGCAGTATCATCCAAAGATTGTCGCAGCCATTGCTATGAACTCTCACACCGATGAAGCATTACAAGAAAAATTGTTTAAAAAATATGATAGAAAGATACACGAAGCCCTCTCTTACAACAAAAAGCTCAAAGCCTCACTCGTAGAGCTTTTTTTACAAGAGAAGGAGTTAGGTGAGAATGTAGTGAGTAGTGTAGAGCTTAGTGCTTCTTTGTTTGAGCGTCTCAAAATGTATCCTATCGCGTTAGCAAAAAATGAAATGCTCAATGATGCGATGCAAGAGGAGCTTTTTAAGATGGATAAGCAAGAAGTTTTGTCAGCTTTAAGTACAAATGTCAAACTCTCTCCTGACGTACTAGAGAGACTTTTACAAACAGAGGATGAAGAGATACTCAAAGGACTCTACGCAAATGCTCTAACGCCATTAGATGTTTTACAAAAAGCATACGAAGAGGGGAAATACTATGAGGAACTCTCTCGTAATGAGGCAACACCTGTAGAGATTTTGTATCAGCTACAACTTGATAGAAGATACGAGAGAAATGTAAAAACAAACGCTGGATTTGGTAAACATATTCAGAGTGAAAATATAGGATGGCTTTAGATGAGAGCAAATGATATACATACGAGTGTAATGGCGTTAGTAGAGCAAAAAGTACCCGTTTTTCTTTGGGGAGCACCCGGTATTGGTAAATCCTCTATAGTCAAGCAAATAGCAAAAGAGAAAGAGATAGCCTTTATAGATTTGCGTTTAGCCCTTATGGATCCTACTGATTTAAAAGGGATTCCCTTTTATGATAAAGAGTCACATACCGCGTTATGGGCACCACCAGCATTTTTACCAAGTAGTGGAGAGGGCATACTCTTTTTAGATGAGTTAAATACAGCAGCCCCTGCAGTGCAGTCTTCTGCCTACCAACTCATACTAGATAGACGAGTAGGAGAGTACGAGTTACCCGAGGGTTGGGCGATAGTCGCTGCGGGAAATCGTGAGGGCGACCGTGGTGTTACCTACCGTATGCCAGCACCTTTGGCAAACCGTTTTGTGCATTTTGAGCTTGAGGTGAGTGTAGAAGATTGGAGGGAGTGGGCATTTGTATCTGGGCTTGATTCTCGTATTGTCGCGTATATATCATACAAAAATGAGCATCTTTTTAGTTTTGATGCTAAAAGTACAGTAAAAAGTTTTGCAACACCTCGTTCATGGGAGTATGTACATAATGTCTTAAGCGCTAAGTTACCACAAAATCTTCTGCTTGAGACACTCAGCGGTACAGTTGGTAAAGAGATAGCAGTGAGCTTTTTGCAGTTCATAAAAGTACTCACTCGCTTACCTAACATAGAGGCCATTTTGAGAGGAGAAGAGAGTGCTCAGAGTGAAGAGGTAGATGTTTTATATGCGTTAAGTTCTGGTATTGTCAGTCACTACTTAAAGAGTCCAAATGATACAAGCTTAGAAAATCTGCTCAATTATACCCTACAAATGCAGGGAGAATTTGC
>Ga0256829_1003772_pt1 | contig 10271 bp, 7 predicted proteins | sample 131447metaG_FD_185979 | JGI IMG/M metagenome (GOLD analysis project Ga0256829, IMG submission 185979) | Hydrothermal vent microbial communities from Lau Basin, Pacific Ocean - 131-447 | ecosystem: Environmental > Aquatic > Marine > Hydrothermal vents | place: Pacific Ocean: Lau Basin | collected...
AAGTTTTTCAACGAAGAGTCGGGGAATTTTAGCCTTTTTTATCTGTGCATCCATCTCGTGCAAATCTCTCTATTAAATAAATAGCTTGAAATTAAGAAAGGGGATGTTTATAATCCCCTTTTTTGAACCTACAGGGGTATAGCTCCAATTGGTAGAGCACCGGATTCCAAATCCGGGTGTTGGGAGTTCGAGTCTCTCTACCCCTGCCAAATTCCATAGCGGCCTGAACTTGTTCAGGTCGTTTTAGCTTTCAGAATAGAGATTTATGTCTAAAAATAATTCAAACCACACGGCTGTCGCATCTTCTGCACAAGATAAGATTTTATTTCCATTGTCATTGTTAATTTTGGCAGCGTCGATTGTTGGCTATTATGTGTATTCTGAAGTGCATCCTGTAGTTAGGGTGTTGTCCATGCTTGCGGGCGTGGGTGTTTCTCTGTTTGTCATGTCTAAGACAGAAAAGGGACGTGGCTGGATCCATTACTTGGGGTCTGTAAAAAAAGAAGTGCAAACGGTTGTTTGGCCGACGAGACAAGAAACTGTACAGATGACACTCATCGTATTTGTGGTTGTCACTGTTATGGGTGTTTTCCTCTGGTTGGTTGATATGTTTTTCTTATGGGCGGTTCAACTGCTAACAGGACAAGGTGGTTAAGATGGCAAAGCGTTGGTATGTCGTACACGCTTACTCAGGTTATGAGAATAAGGTCAAAAAGGCCCTTCAAGAGTATGTTGAGCGTGAAGGTCAAGAAGATAAGTTTGGTCAAATCCTTGTGCCTTCTGAAGAAGTGGTTGAGGTAAGAGAGGGGAAAAAGTACACCAGTGAGCGTAAGTTTTTTCCTGGTTATGTTTTGGTGGAAATGGAGTTGGATGAAGATACTTGGCACCTAGTTAAAGGTGTTCCTCAGGTGTTGGGTTTTATAGGGGGAACCAGTGATCGACCAGCACCTATTTCAAAAAAAGAAGTAGATCGCATCCTTGAGCGAGTTCAAGAAGGTGCTGAGAAGCCGCGTCCAAAAGTAATGTTTGAGCCAGGTGAGATGGTGCGTGTCATTGACGGGCCGTTTAAAGACTTTGAGGCGGTTGTTGAAGAGGTGGATTACACCAAGAACAAGCTGCAAGTATCAGTTTTGATTTTTGGGCGTTCAACGCCTGTTGAGCTTGAGTTTACTCAAGTAGAGAAGCTTTAATTGTTTTGTACCAATCAAAAATTTGATTGGTTTAATTGTGTAAAAGGGGAGCTGAAAGGCGTTTGAACCCAAAGGAGTAAAAATGGCTAAGAAGGTTGAAGCCTATATCAAGTTGCAAGTGCCTGCGGGCGGTGCAAACCCGAGTCCACCAGTGGGTCCAGCATTGGGTCAGCACGGTGTCAATATTATGGAGTTCTGTAAAGCATTTAATGCGCAGACTCAAAGCATGGAAAAGGGTCTTCCTATTCCTGTTGTGATTACTGTCTATAATGACCGTAGTTTTACTTTTGTGACTAAAACCCCACCTGCATCTGTTTTGCTGATGAAGGCGGCAGGTATTAAAAGTGGTAGTCCAGTGCCGAACTTGAAGAAGGTTGGGACGGTTACGCGTGCTCAGTTAGAAGAAATCGCAAACTTAAAAATGCCTGATTTAAATGCTAATGATCTAGATGCTGCGGTAAAAATTATTGCGGGTACAGCTCGTAGCATGGGCTTGGTAGAAGAGGGGTAAGACATGGCTAAACTATCAAAAAAACAAAAAATGATTCAAGAGCGTGTCGACTCTACTAAGCAGTATGATTTGAATGAAGCGGTAGAGATTCTAAAAGAGTTTGCTAGCTCAAATTTTGAAGAGTCAGTTGATGTGGCGGTTCGTCTAGGAATTGATCCTCGTAAATCTGACCAAGCTGTTCGTGGTGCCACTGTTTTACCAAAAGGAACGGGTAAAGAAGTAAAGGTTGCTGTATTCACTAATGAGGCGAATGCAGAAGCAGCGAAAGCGGCGGGTGCAGACTATGTAGGTATGGAAGATTTAGCTGCTGAGATTAAAGGCGGCATGATGGATTTTGATGTGGTTGTCGCCAGTCCAGATGCCATGCGTGTTGTCGGTCAGCTAGGTCAATTATTAGGTCCTCGTGGTTTGATGCCAAACCCTAAAACCGGAACGGTCACGCCAAATGTCGCAGAAGCAGTGAAAAATGCGAAAGCAGGTCAGGTGCGTTATCGTGCTGATAAAGGAGGGATTGTACATGCGCCAATCGGCCGTGTTTCCTTCTCTACTGAAGATCTTAAAGAAAACTTGAATGCTTTACTTGAAGACTTGAATAAGCTTCGTCCAGCTTCAGCTAAAGGGGTTTACTTAAAGAAAGTAGCGATCTCTAGCACAATGGGGCCAGGTGTGGCTTTAGATCAAGCGAGTCTTTCTGAATAAAAATTTAGAATTTTCTAAATATGCTTCGGCTTATTTAGTTATGCGAATTGGGTCTCCTTAAACAATTAAATTTAGGTGAGTACCCATCGCAGACCGTAGGTGCTTGTCAGTGGACAGGCTTAATTGTTTTGATGCCTACGTAGATGGAAGAGTAAAACAGTAGTTTTACTAGTTTGGAGGTCATATGGCACTTAAACTTGACGATAAAAAGCGGATTATTGAAGAAGTTTCTGCAATTGCTGCAGATGCTTATTCAGTTGTTGCCGCCGAGTATCGTGGGTTGACAGTGGAGGATATGACTAACCTGCGTCGTCAGGCAAGAGAAGCAAATGTACAGGTTCGAGTGATTAAAAACACTTTAGCTCGTCGTGCGCTTCAAGGTACACAGTTTGAAGATATTGGATCTGAGTTGGTTGGACCATTGGTCTATGCTTTCTCTATGGAAGATCCAGGCTCAGCTGCGCGTATCTATAAGAACTTTGCTAAAGAGAACAGTGGGTTAGTTGTGAAGGTGTTGACAATTGGTAATGGCGCTATGGGTGCAGACCAGTTGGATTCAGTTGCCTCTCTACCAACTTACGACGAAGCCATCAGCAAGCTGATGTTTGTGATGAAAGCTCCAGTGGAAAAACTTGCGAAGACTCTCAACGAGGTTCCAGGCAAGTTGGTTCGTACTGTTGCAGCCATCAAAGATGCCAAAGAAGCGGCATAAAAACCCAATTAATTTTAATTTGTTTTAGGAGAACGAAAAATGTCATTATCTAAAGATGATATCTTAGAAGCCATTGCGAATATGTCTGTAATGGAAGTTGTTGAACTTGTTGAAGCAATGGAAGAGAAGTTCGGCGTTTCTGCCGCTGCTGCAGCTGTTGCTGTTGCTGCCCCTGCTGGTGGTGATGCTGGCGGTGCTGCTGCTGAAAAGACTGAGTTTGATGTAGTCTTGACTGGCGCTGGTGCGAACAAAGTTGCAGCAATCAAAGCTGTGCGTGGTATCACTGGTTTAGGTCTTAAAGAAGCTAAAGCTGCTGTTGAAGAAGTACCTACTGTTCTTAAAGAAGGTGTTTCTAAGGAAGAAGCTGAAGACATCGTTAACCAGCTTAAAGAAGCTGGTGCTGAAGCAGAAGTTAAGTAATCATTGCTTAACGGCTCTTGTAGCTGAATTGGCTGGTGGATTTTCCACCGGCCTTTTCTCGTTTTGAGCAAAGTATAAAAATGAGTGTCTAAAAGTGTGATCAATCAATTGAGAGTTTCTCTTTGGTTATCAAAGTTTTAGGTACTGTCCCCGGTCTTAGTTAGACCAGTTTTTGTTAATGAGGGTGTGTTTACGCCTTTCATCTAACCACTTATCGAGGCAATCAATGGCTTATTCTTTAATTGAAAAGAAACGAATCCGTAAAGATTTTTCAACCAACCCTTCTATTCTTGAGGTTCCTTATCTCCTTTCTTTGCAAAAAGGCTCTTTCCATGAATTTTTGCAAATGGATAAAAAGCCGATTGAAAGAGAGCAGGTGGGACTTCATGCTGCATTCAAATCAGTTTTTCCTATCAAAGGTGTTGCTGGAACGGCTGATCTTGAGTATGTTAGTTACCACCTAGGGCAATCTGAGTTTGATGTGAAAGAGTGTAAGCAGCGTGGCGTGACTTACGCTGCACCTTTGCGTGTCAAAATGCGTCTCGTTATTTACGATAAAGATGCACCAGCAGGTAAGCGCCCCGTAAAAGATATCAAAGAACAAGAAGTCTATCTAGGTGATATGCCTTTAATGACCGATAACGGTACTTTTGTTATCAATGGGACTGAACGAGTCATCGTGACGCAGTTACACCGTTCCCCAGGTGTGATTTTTGATAGTGATAAAGGGAAGTCACACAGCTCAGGTAAGGTATTGTTTAATGCAAGAATTATCCCTTACCGCGGTTCATGGTTAGATTTTGAATTTGATCACAATGATTGTGTTTATGCACGCATTGACCGCCGTCGTAAATTACCCGTTTCGGTCTTGTTCCGTGCAATGGGGTATAACAACGAAGATATTCTTCGTATGTTCTATGACACCATGAAACTGTCGGTTAAAAAAGGCAAAGTGTTGCTTAAGCTTGACCCTGAGCAATTAAAAGGGCAAACAGCCGCTTTTGATATCGAAGTGGATGGTAAAGCCATTGTGAAATCGGGTAAAAAAATGACGGCTCGTACTGTCAGGCAGCTGAAAGAAGCCAACATTAAAGAAATCGAAGTCTCACCTGAGTTTCTTTTAGGGAAGGTATTGGTTTCAGGTCTAGTGGATAAGGACAGTGGTGAGTTAATTGCGGCGGCAAATAGTGTGATTACGGCTGAATTGGTAGAGCGCATTGTTGATCTAGGCAAAGTCAATCTAGAGGTACTCTTTATCGACGAGAACGAAAATGGCCCTTATATCACGGACACAATCAACCTAGATACCACTTCTTCTCAGCTTGAAGCACAAGTTGAAATCTATCGTATGATGCGTCCTGGTGAGCCGCCAACACCGGAATCTTCTGAAGCTCTATTTAACAGTTTGTTCTTCGATGAAACACGCTATGACCTATCTAAAGTCGGTCGTATGAAGTTAAACCGTCGTTTAGGCCGTCAGTCAAATGAAGGGTCTTTAGTACTTGAAAAAGAAGATATTGTTGATGTTGTGCGTGAATTGATCAATATTCGTAATGGTCACAGCACAGTAGATGATATTGATACCTTGGGTAATCGTCGTATTCGTGCCGTCGGTGAGATGGCAGAAAATGCATTCCGTGTTGGATTGGTTCGTGTGGAAAGAGCAGTTAAAGAGCGTTTGAATCATGCGGAGAACGAAGGGTTGATGCCGCAAGATCTTATCAATGCCAAGCCTGTTTCTGCTGCGATTAAAGAGTTCTTTGGCTCCAGTCAGCTGTCACAGTTTATGGATCAGGTGAATCCACTTTCTGAAGTGACGCATAAGCGTCGTGTGTCTGCATTAGGGCCAGGTGGTCTAACGCGTGAACGCGCTGGGTTTGAAGTGCGAGATGTGCACCCTACTCACTATGGCCGCGTCTGTCCAATCGAAACGCCTGAAGGGCCAAATATCGGTTTGATCAATACCTTAGCGATTTATGCACAAACGAATGAGTATGGTTTCCTTGAAACCCCTTATCGTAAGGTTGTGGATGGAAAGGTGACGGATGAAATTGAGTATGTCTCTGCAATTGATGAAGAGAAGTTTGTCATTGCTCAGGCGAATATTAAACTCAATGAAAATAATGAGATTATCGATGAGCTTGTTTCTGCTCGTTACAACAATGAGTTTACCCTAGCATCTTCTAAAGATGTTAACTACATGGATGTTTCACCAAAGCAGATCGTTTCTGTTGCGGCATCACTGATTCCTTTCCTTGAGCATGATGATGCAAACCGTGCATTGATGGGGTCGAACATGCAACGACAGGCGGTACCAACCTTAAGAGCCGAAAAGCCTTTGGTTGGGACAGGGATTGAAAAAACCGTCGCGATAGACTCAGGCGTGACGGTGGTTGCTGAGCGAGGTGGTGAGGTGATTTCTTCAGATGCTTCTCGCATTGTTGTGCGTGTTAACTCTGAGGAGATTGAAGAAGGAAAGTCTGGGGTTGATATTTACAACCTTGTGAAATTTCAGCGCTCTAACCAAAACACTTGTATCAACCAAAAGCCCATTGTTCAGGTGGGAGAGAAGGTTGCCCGTGGAGATGTTTTGGCGGATGGTCCTTCTACCGATATCGGTGAGTTGGCACTAGGTCAAAATATGCGAATCGCCTTTATGCCATGGAACGGGTATAACTTTGAAGATTCGATTTTGATCTCTGAGCGAGTCGTGCAAGAAGATCGTTACACTACGATTCATATCGAAGAATTGACCTGTATGGCGCGGGATACCAAGCTTGGGCCTGAAGAAATTACTTCTGATATTCCGAATGTAGGTGAAGCTGCTTTGGCCAAATTAGATGAGCGTGGCATTGTTTATGTCGGTGCAGAAGTGAAGCAGGGAGATATTCTGGTTGGTAAGGTGACACCAAAAGGTGAAACGCAATTAACGCCAGAAGAAAAATTATTGCGTGCCATTTTTGGTGAAAAGGCATCTGATGTCAAAGATACCTCATTGCGTGTGCAGAAAGGGATTGAAGGAACGGTTATTGATGTCCAAGTATTTACGCGTGAAGGCGTGAAGAAAGATGCGCGCGCCTTAGCGATTCAGGAAGCTGAATTGAAAAAAGTGAAAAAGGACTTTGATGAGCAGTTCAATATCTTGTTTGAAGACACCATTGCCCGTGCCAAGCAAATGCTTGAAGGGGCAGAGCTGGTTGATGGTACCCAAGTAGATGCAGCTTATTTAGAAAAAGTAGAAGGTGACAAAGTCTTCAAGTTAAATGTTGCAGATGATGAGCTGGCTAAACAGCTAGAGTCTCTTCAAGAATATCTGAAAGCAAAACGCAAAGCATCTGATGAAGCTTATGAAGAGAAGCGTAAGAAGTTGACACAAGGGGATGAGTTGCAGCCTGGTGTGTCAAAAATGGTCAAAGTGTATGTGGCTGTCAAACGACGCATTCAACCGGGTGATAAGATGGCGGGTCGTCATGGTAACAAGGGTGTTATCTCACGCATTTGTCCAGTTGAAGATATGCCTTATGATGAAACAGGCCGTCCGGTCGATATCTGTTTGAACCCACTTGGTGTGCCATCGCGTATGAATGTTGGACAGATTCTTGAAGTTCATCTTGGCTTAGCGGCTTGGGGCTTGGGCGATAAGATTGATCGTATGCTTAAACAGCAGGCTGAAGTACAGGAAGTGCGTAGCTTCTTGGAGAAGATCTACAATGAAACCCAAGGACAAGGCGTTGATTTCAGTCAGTGGAGTGATGATGAAATCATTGAATTGGCTAAGAATTTGCGCAAAGGTGTGCCAATGGCTTCTCCTGTATTTGATGGTTGTCCTGAAGAGCAGATTAAAGCCTTGTTGCGGTTGGCAGATCTTCCTGAAAGTGGACAGATGAAGCTATTTGATGGTGTGACTGGAGAGGAATTTGACCGTCCAGTTACAGTGGGCTATATGCACTATCTGAAACTGAACCACCTTGTTGATGATAAAATGCATGCGCGTTCTACTGGGCCATATAGCTTGGTGACTCAGCAGCCCTTGGGTGGTAAGGCGCAGTTTGGTGGTCAGCGTTTTGGGGAAATGGAAGTCTGGGCATTGGAAGCTTATGGTGCCGCCTTCACCCTTCAAGAAATGTTGACAGTGAAGTCGGATGATTTGACTGGGCGTACACGGATGTATAAGAACATTGTGGATGGAAATGAATATATGGAACCAGGTATGCCAGAGTCCTTTAGTGTGTTGCGGAAAGAGATCCGTGCACTTGGTATTGATATTGAGTTGGAGCAAGACTAATGAAAGATTTAATCGGCTTTTTGAAAAAACAGAATGTCTCAACAGATTTTGATGAGATTAAAGTCACCCTTGCTTCACCTGAAAAGATTCGGTCTTGGTCCTATGGTGAGGTGAAAAAACCTGAAACCATTAACTACCGTACTTTCAAGCCAGAGAGAGATGGGCTTTTTTGTGCCAAAATTTTTGGCCCCATCCGTGACTATGAGTGTTTGTGTGGAAAATATAAGCGCTTAAAGCACCGTGGTGTTATTTGTGAGAAGTGTGGTGTAGAAGTCACTCAAGCTAAAGTACGCCGTGAGCGTATGGGGCATATTGATCTTGCTGCACCAGTGAGCCATATTTGGTTCTTAAAATCATTGCCTTCTCGTATTGGTTTGATTCTTGACATGACGCTAAAAGAGATTGAAGCAGTCTTGTATTTTGAAGCCTTTATGGTGGTTGACCCAGGTTTAACGCCACTCGAACCTTGGCAGTTATTGACAGAAGAAGAGTATCTAAATGCATTAGATGAGTATGGCGATGAGTTTGAAGCGCAGATGGGTGCGGAAGCGATTAAAAAGATGCTTCAGTCTATCGATCTTCAAGCAGAATCAGACCGTCTCAGAGAGGAGATGGAAGCGACTAACTCTGAAACTAAGCAGAAGAAGATTACGAAGCGCTTGAAACTCATTGATGCATTTTTGCAGTCTGGAAATAAGCCTGAATGGATGATTTTGGATGTGCTTCCTGTCCTTCCACCTGAACTGCGTCCTTTGGTTCCTCTAGATGGTGGACGCTTTGCAACTTCCGATTTGAATGACCTATATCGTCGTGTCATTAACCGTAACAATCGTTTGAAGCGACTGTTGGATTTGATGGCCCCAGATATTATCGTGCGTAATGAGAAGCGGATGCTTCAAGAGTCAGTAGATTCTTTGTTGGATAACGGGCGTCGTGGTCGTGCGGTAACGGGTTCTAACAAGCGCCAATTGAAATCATTGGCCGATATGATTAAAGGAAAGCAGGGGCGTTTCCGTCAGAACCTGCTGGGTAAGCGTGTCGATTACTCAGGGCGTTCAGTTATTGTGGTGGGCCCAAGTTTACGTCTTCACCAGTGTGGGTTGCCGAAGAAGATGGCGCTGGAATTATTCAAGCCATTTATTTTCAGTAAGCTTCAAAAGCGTGGTTTGGCAGCAACGATTAAAGCAGCCAAGAAAATGGTCGAGCAGAGTTTGCCAGAAGTTTGGGATGTATTAGATGAGGTGATTCGTGAGCATCCCGTTCTATTGAACCGCGCACCAACACTTCACCGTCTCGGGATTCAAGCATTTGAGCCTATCTTGATTGAAGGGAAGGCGATCAACTTACATCCATTGGTTTGTTCTGCTTTTAATGCCGATTTCGATGGGGATCAGATGGCGGTGCATGTGCCTCTATCCTTAGAAGCGCAGGCAGAAGCGCGTACCTTGATGATGTCGACCAATAACTTGTTGTCGCCTGCAAATGGGGATCCGATTATTGTGCCTTCCCAGGATGTTGTTTTGGGTCTTTACTATATGACGCGTGAACGCATCAATGCCAAAGGTGAAGGAAAAGTTTTTGGTAATTGGCAAGAAGTTGAACGCGCGCTAGAAGCTAAAGAAGTGGCTATGCATGCCAAAATTAAGCTCCGTGTTCATGAGCGAATCAAAGATGAAGCGGGTAGCGAGCAAGTTGTTCAGCGCATTGTCGATACGACGGTGGGTCGAGCGATTTTGAAACGCATCCTACCAGAAGGCTTGAGCTTTGATCTGTTGAACTTAAATCTGACTAAGAAAAATATCAGTAAAGTGTTGAATGCTTGTTACCGTATTCTTGGGTCAAAAGAGACGGTCGTGTTTGCGGATCAGTTAATGTATGCTGGCTTTAAGTGGTCAACCTTAGCAGGGTTGTCTTTCTGCTCGGATGACATGCTGATTCCGAAAGAGAAGTACGAAATTATCAAACGAGCTGAAGAGCAGGTGTCAGAGATTCAACGCCAGTTCGCTCAAGGTTTGGTGACCGAGGGTGAGCGCTACAATAAAGTTATCGATATTTGGTCTCATACCAATGAATTAGTGACGAAGGCGATGATGGAAGAGTTGCAGTATGAGACCGTTATCGACAAAGAGGGTAATGAAGTGAAGCAGCTCTCTTTCAATTCTATCTTTATGATGGCTGATTCAGGTGCGCGTGGATCCGTTGCTCAGATGCGTCAGTTGGGTGGGATGCGTGGTTTGATGGCAAAACCTGATGGTTCCATCATCGAAACGCCGATCACGGCAAACTTCCGTGAAGGGTTGAATGTACTCCAGTACTTTATCTCGACTCACGGTGCGCGTAAAGGTTTGGCTGATACAGCACTTAAAACAGCTAACTCAGGTTATTTGACGCGTCGTTTGGTGGATGTTGCACAGGATGTGGTCGTGACCGAGCATGACTGTGGAACAGAAGAAG
>Ga0256829_1003773_pt1 | contig 10265 bp, 13 predicted proteins | sample 131447metaG_FD_185979 | JGI IMG/M metagenome (GOLD analysis project Ga0256829, IMG submission 185979) | Hydrothermal vent microbial communities from Lau Basin, Pacific Ocean - 131-447 | ecosystem: Environmental > Aquatic > Marine > Hydrothermal vents | place: Pacific Ocean: Lau Basin | collected...
GGTATCGGGATTGAGGGCGTTATCGTCTTTTTGTAGCGTGGTATTTTCGGATTCCATGGTTAAGAATTTTTCCAGCGCATTGGCATCCAATGCGAGCGCAAAATCTTTCTTGGCTGGAATAAGCTTGCCTGCTGAAATCGCATGGTTCACTTTTTGCTCGCGCAATGCTTTATCTTGCGCATCCAGCTTTTCGCGCAAGATTTTATTATCATCTTTGAGCTGTTTTAACTCATCGGTGTTTTTTTGATCATCCATGGTTTTATCTCCTGTAGTTTGTGGATTGATTTTATTGAGTGCTTGATTGAGTAGATTGGGTTGATTCACCAAACCAATGCCAACCAATTGCTGCACTTGACGAACTTCATTTCCCCAAGCTTCGGGACTTAAATATTCGGGGCTTAAATATTTGTAGGATTGGTTATCCAGTAGTTCCTTGCCGCTTTTGTTTAAGGCAAGGTGGGCATAAATACCATCGCCCTTAAGTTCAAATTGGTCGAACCAGCCAGCCGCTTCACCACCGTATTTATCATTTTCGCCATGCTCAACATTCAAAGCGATTTTTAAGCCGTTGCTTTGCAGCTCTACCAATAGTTTTTCACCATTAATTTCAAACACGCGCCCATCCATGCCAGACACCATGCCAATGGGTGAAATCTTGATTGCGCCTTGGGTTGGGTCGCCAATGGCGCATAGCTCTTTAATATATAGTTGTGTCGCTTTATCCATATTCAACCCTTCCTTTCCGCGTCTCTTTTTCAGGCTTGTTTCTTGCCTGACAGGGCGAAGTTTATCGTCTATTTTCAATAGCTTGCTCCACATGAGCGTATCTTGAGTGGCAACTTAAAAAAGCGGCTTATCATTCGCCTTGTTGATGGATGATTGATGCAGAAGACGGCATCCCAAGGAGCTTTAAGCGCATGCAGTTAGATAATCTCATACAAGCGGGGACAGTGGTTGAGGCGGATGCGAGTCATGCCTTGGTGAAAGTGAATGTCTTGGGTGCTGTATCGGATTGGCTGCCTATCATGATGCAAGCCAATGGCTTTAAAAAACACTGGGTAGGTTTGCGTGTAGGCATGCAGGTGGTGGTGTTGGCGAATCGTTATGTGCTTGGCTCTATCTATCATCAAGCATGCCCTGAACCTTTGGGAGCCAATGATTCAATAGATATTCAAGACTATGATGATGGCACGTCTATTACATATGATAGCAAGGCTCATCATTTGGATGTGCGCTTGGTTGCAGGCGCAACGCTTTCCATTCAATCAACAGGCGGCATCAACGTCAAAGGCGATATTACGCTTGATGGCGCATTGACTGTAAGCGGCATTACCACGGTTCAAGGAAAAGCTGTGGCGAGGGTGGGTGATCATGTATCCGTATCCAGTGGCTCCAGTGCTGGCTCATGGCCTATCGCGGAAGGTTCGCGCTAATGCAGCAAATCTTACAACCCCTACAACCCCTACAACTCAAGAGTGCCATCGGCATGATTGATTTTGCAGGTATCTCGCTGACAGGTGCGCCGCAAGATGCAGTAAACAAACGTTATTATATTTCAGTGGTCGATTCGATTGCGCGCATTCTTGGCACACGCAAAGGCTCGCGCGTGATGCGCCCTGATTTTGGTAGTGATTTGTATTTATTGCGTGATCGCAATTTTGGGGCGGCGTGGAGAGTGTGGGCAACACGCTATATTTTTGAAGCAATTAAAAATTATGAACTGCGTGTGTTTTTTCAAGCAGTCAATTTCAACATTGATGCGATTACGGGTGCAATAAGCTTTTCCATTACCATCGCACCAAGGGCTTTGTGATGCTGGTTGATTTAAGCCTACTTCCTGCGCCGAATGTGATTGAGCCTTTAAGCTATGAAACCATTCTAGCGCGAAATATTGCATCATTGCAGAAGATACTCCCTGACTGGCAGCCATTGGAATCAGATATGTATATGCCGTATTTGGAAGAATCCAGCTATCGTGAGCTAATGCTTCGGCAGCGGGTGAATGGTGGCGCGAAAGCGGTGATGCTGGCATATGCTTTGGGGGCTGATTTGGATCAAATCGGCGCAAACTATGGCGTGGTACGCCATACCCTTCAAGCCGCTGATAACGCCGCTATCCCACCGCTTGCTGCCATCATGGAATCGGATAGTGCATTGCGTGAACGCATTCGCTTGGCGATGTATGCGCGCACCACGGCTGGGGCTACCAATCAATACAAATATTATGCCCTATCGGCGCATGCGGATGTATTGGATGTGAGTGTGACTAGCCCTTATCCTGGTGGCGTACTGATTACTATTTTGTCGCATGTTGGCACTGGCTTGGCAGATCAAGCGGTGCTGGATGCTGTGCAGGCTACATGCAATGCCGATGATACGCGCCCGCTGACTGATTCTGTGCGCACGGAATCGGCAAACATCATTGATTATACCGTATCCGCCGATATTACGATGTATCCAGGCTTCGACCCCATCACTATCCAGCAAGAAGTATCTAGTCAAATAAGCGCGTACTGTGAACGCCATCATGCTATTGGGCATGATATTACACTGGCTGGCATCATTGCTGCGGCGGGTGTGGAAGGCGTGCAGAATGTATCAATCACAACACCTCCGACTGATTTAATCGTCGATGATATTTCCGCATCACATCTTACCAATCTTACGGTAAGCATGGCTGGCTCTGCCATATGAACAGTCTGAATACGCTATTGCCAGCCAATGCCACCGCGCTTGAAAAAAATATTGAGCAAGTCACTGCTGGCATGGCTGATTTATCTGTGCCTATTCGTGATTTATGGAATCCCGATACTTGCCCGCTCGCACTATTGCCTTGGCTGGCTTGGGCTTTGGATGTGGAGCAATGGCAATCGGATTGGTCGGAGCCTGTGCAGCGCGCGGCGATCAAAGCGAGTTGGGGTGTGCATAACAAGATGGGCACAGCAGTAGGTATGAAAATAGCACTTGAGTCTCTGGGTTATTCTTCAGTCAAGATTATTGAATTTGTAAATTTATTTTATTCCATGGCCATTCCACGCGACGGATCACGAACGCATGTAGGTACTACGATGGCATTTCAGTTTGATGTGGTAATTAATAACGGCGGAATCGCGCCGTCGGCGCAGGATGTTGTAAAAATAAAAGATGCTATTCGCACATTCAAAAACGCCCGAAGCCATCTTCGGCGCATGTATTACACAGCCATTTGGCACAATGGTGGCAACAGACACGACGGCGCAATTTTGCGCGATGGAGGATTGATTCTTGGCTAATTTAACCGACCAACAACTATTTGATGCAGCAGTGTATGAGCTATCTACCACTGACCCCGTGATGGGTGGACCAGGTGGCGTGGATAACAAACCACACCAGCAGCTTGCCAATCGCACAGCATGGCTAAAGCAGCAAGTGGATGCACTGCTTGCGGCAGGTGGATCAGCCGCAGACATTGCTAACGCTATCAATACGCATCTAGCGGCGGCAGACCCACACGTGCAATACACAACCGATACGGAAGTGATTGCTCTGATTAATACCAACATGCCATCACTTGCATCACTTGGTGCTGAGCCTGCCAGCGCAAATATTCAGCAGCATATAGCATCACCCCATCAGCCTCTTCTTACTGCATCGGATGTGAATGCGTCTGCTATTGTTAAATCGGGCGTTGATTATAATACACTGATTGACGGCGGGTTTTATAGCTGCATCAATGGGGCTAATGCGCCATTGCCGAATACATCCATCTATCTGACTGTTGTGCGGCATGACAGCTTATGGGTTCATCAAACAGCTCAAAGTTTTAACTCAGACAGTAGCTGGTCGCGAAAAATGATAAATGGTAGTTGGTCAGTCTGGTTAAAAAATCAACATTCACTTGAAATGAGTCCAGTAAGCAAGGCTGCAAATGTAATTTACACAAGCGGCAACTCGCCTAGAGCAATAGCAGTGAGTCACTCCTTAACTTTGTTTAATGGGGCATGTTATTTATTCGTTGATTTTGGAGGCAGTGGTTTTATTCCCGTGCAATCATGGGGTGTAAATGGATCTGTTGGTTCTCGAGGCAATTTATCCTACGTTATTCCTGCAAACACGCGGTATCAAGTAGCTGGTAACGTCGCAATTATATATTGGAGTGAATCTTTATGAGATATTTTGTGGAAGTTAAAACAGGTCTAGTGAATGCTTACGAGAAAACTACTCAAGCCGACTTAATTAAAGCTTTAGATAAAAAGCAACACATAGAAATAAACAATCCACCACTTCAAAATGAAGCATGGGACACAGCTACCAAAAGCTGGGTATTTGATGCGGCAAAAGCGGCGGTGGATGCAAAGGCGCGCATTACGAATGCTTACCGTGCTGCAATCGAAGTGCTTACGTCAGGCTATACAAATGAAGAGCAAAAGACTTGGGCAACGCAGCTGGCTCAAGCTAAGGTCTATATTGCGAACAATGCCTCTTCTGTGCCTGCTTTGGATGCGCTATGTGTAGCAAATGGCACAGCGAAAGCAACGATCGCTCCGATTATTGTCGCCAAGGCAGAAGCTCTTGAATTGGCATCGCTCGGACTCACTGGTAAATATCAAAAGTTAAGCGCGGCGATTGATACATTAATACCACTGCCCGCCAGTACACAAGCATCTTTTGATCAGGTGGTTTGGTGATGCGCTCTTTTATATTGATGTTTATTGCAGCCATTATCATGCTTTTTATGGGCTTGCCTTTACTGATTGGGCAGACAGTTCGCCACCTAATCATGCGCAAACCTTTGCCTGATTTATGGTGGTCAACAGCCATTGGACTTGACCAATTGGGTGGCGCAATTCTCTACGGTGAACCTGATTGGACTGTATCCAGCCGAACGTATTGGCTGGCACGCAAGGGCAATCGCTATGCCTTCTATTTTGAGCAGTTTATCAATTTCTTGTTCGGCAAAAATCATTGTGGAAATAGTTATAAAACAGAAATAAAAGGAGAGACAACATGAATCTGAATTTCGGACTCAATGGTGACATCGCTGTGCAAGCATCGCGTCCTATCAGCGTGGTATCAAGTACGCCGATTGGGATTGTCGCAGTAGCCACCACCAACTTAGGCATGCACACCTTTAACAATGCCGACGATGCCCTGGTATTTTTGGCAACCAACACGATCACGGGTGATGTGGTAAATACTTTGAAAGGCATTGCGCTGCAAGGCGTGGTATGCCCTATTATCTTGAACCTATGCGATGCACTTTTGGTGCTTGCAGCGATCGATGAATTTAAGAAGGTGGAAGGGCTAACAGGCATTTCGCTCAATGGCGGCTTGTTGATTGCACCTGTGCTTAGTGAAGTGCTGGCTGTTGGCACCAAATTGGATGCAGTAGCCACGCTGATTCAAGCTACGGCATTGGTGGATAATACCGATGTGACTGAAGCGGCGATTGTGGCATGGGCTAGCAATTATGGCACACGCAACGTACTGCTTTGCCACGGCTCTTATACTGCTGATGGTGTGGCAGTGGCGGCATCAGCTTTGTATGCGGGTGTGATGGCTCATTGGGATAGCAAGCCGTTTGGTTGGGCGAAGTCGCATTCCAACCGCATTGTGAAAGGCGTGAGTGCGGCGGCGCATATCGTGGAATATATTGAAGGCAGCGATTGTGAAGCGCGGCGATTGCGTCAACACGGCGTGGCGATGATTTTGCGCGATACTGGATGGCGCACCTACGGCTTTGAAACCACGGATATTGACCCGATTTGGCAAAGCCTTGACCGCACGCGGACATTTCACCGTTTATTGAAAGCTGTGCTCGATGCCAACAAGTGGGCGCGTGATCGCGAAGCCAATCAACTGCTTTGGGTGAAGCAATCAGTGATTGATTTCATGAATGAAATCAAAGGCAGCGATGTGGTGATTGGTTTTGATGCCTTCTTTGACCCGCTGAAAAATACCAATGCCACGGTGACGGCTGGCAAGTTCTATCTCACGGTGCTGATTGGCGATATGCCAAGTGTTCGTGAACTCAACATTGAATTGGTTTATACGGATCAATGGAACAATGTTTTAATCAATTACATTAACGGAGGTGTATAATGCAATATTTACCGCAATATTTAGTTGGGCAAACCGCCTTTGTGCAAGGTGTAGGGCTGCTTGGTACGGTAAAATCTGTGGCATTGCCGAAAATCGAGCAAATGCGTGAAACCATCACGCAAGGCGGCTTTGAACAAGCGGTTGCAACGGGTCTATTCAAAGCCATGAAAGCCGAACTGGATTTAAGCGAATACCATGATTCGGCATACATTGCCATGCAATCATTGGGTGCATTGATTGTGATTAAAGGCTCCATCAAACAAGCTGGAAAAAGCCTTCCTGTAGTCGCAACGTTCAAAGGCTCGGTAGATGTGGATGATGGCACGATGGAAACAGGCAAAGAGACAGGTCGTAAAATCTCTATTTCCTGCGATTACTACGCCCTAGAAATCGCTGGTGTCCTACAGGTACAAATGGATGTCACCAACAACATCGCCATGATTATGGGTGTCGATTATCTCGAAACCATGCGCAAACACATTTTATAAACATTTATGAATTGAACTACCACTCGTCATTCCCGCGAAGGCGGGAATCCATAAGTGGGGCATCATGTATAAATGGATCCCCGCCTTCGCGGGGATGACGCATAGAACCACATAATAAGGGAGATACAACATGATTGAAATCAAATTAGATGGTAAGAAAGTCACCATGCGAGAACCAAAAGTAAGCGATTTAATGATGCTTGATAGCATCGAAGGTGAAATGGCAAAGGAGGCCGCTTTAGTTAGCAGTCTATGCGAACTACCTCTGGATGAAGTGTCTGGTCTTGCTTATTCCAAATACAAACCCTTCAAAAAGGCTGTGACTGCTTTTTTAGCCTAATCGGGGAAAGCATGGTTGAAATCAATGCGGGCAAGGCACTTATTGCCCGCATCTTTCACCAACCTTTTTCCGAAATTGATGATTTAAGCGTGGTTGATTACCAATTTTTTGTGAAACAAGCGGAATCCATTTGTAAGCAGCAAGGGGATATGTGATTTAACGAATAAAATAATGTAAGACAGCCACACCCAAAGCAATCACACCCGCAATCATATCACCCTGGTATGAAAAAATAGAAAACACGATAAGGAAGGTGAGCAATGGCATTGCAAGATTTAGGTATTGGATTGGTAATCGGCGGCGCACTTGCTTCATCATTCAAATCCTCCTTTAAAGCAGCAAACACAAGTATTGATGCGCTCAATACAAATATCAATCACCTTTCAAAAACCAAGCTGAATATCAAAAGCTTTAAGGCGTTATCCAAGGATGCTGTCAAGAATAAAACCGCTTTGGATAAAATGGGCTTATCACTCAAGCGGTCAGGCGTGGATGTTCGTCATCTGGATAGAGATTCGCGCTTGCTTCGCACCAGTTTGGTACGCCTGAAAAAAGCCGCCAAGATTGATATTCAACTCAATGCAAATAAAGCGGCATTTGCGCAACAAAGAGCCTCTATTGTGGGTATTGGTGCATCCATGTACGGGGTGACCAGCATCATTAAATCAGCCAATACGGTGCTCAAGGCGCAGGGTGAAATTAAATCCCTAAGTATATCGGATAAGGGTATTAAAAAGATAACCCGTGCAGGCGAAGAAATGGCTTTGAAGTATGGGCAAGTCACCGCACCTGAATTCATCAAAGCATCGTATGATATTAAATCTGGCATTGCATCGTTATCTGAAGATGGTGTAAAAAACTTCACTAAATTTGCAGCAACTACAGCCGTTGCCACAAAATCCAGCATCGGCGATATGACCAAGCTCTATGCGCTGGGCTATGGTATTTTTAGGAAAGATTTTAAAACAGACAATGATTTTGGCAAACAATTTAGTGGGGCGATTGCGGGAGCTGTGGAAGCCTTTCGTACGGATGGCCCCGATTTGGTCAGTGGTATTTCTAATATCGGTGCATCGGCACATGCTATGGGTGTATCACTATCGGAAGAGTTGGCGATTATTGGGGTGAGTAAAGGTGCGTTTAACAGTGCCAGCGAGGCAGGTAGTGGTTATCGGGCTTTCTTGGATGGGACTGGGAAGGCACAAAAGAAACTTAACTTGGACTTCACGGATGGCCATGGGAAAATGTTGCCTATGGTGGATATTCTTGGTTTATTAAAAACCAAGTTTGGCGATATAAATTTTGCCGATAATAACGCGCTAAGAGATGCGTTTGGCAGCAGTGAAGCACTTAAAACAATCGGCGCATTGATGCCCAAAATTGATGCGCTAAAAAACGCCCAAATCGGTTTGAATAAATCTATGGCAGGCGGATTGTCCAAATCGGAAGCGATGGCAAACGCCATGGATATGGGTTATGGCTTTGAGAAAATGAGCAATGCCAGGGGTTATCTAAGTTACACGATTGGCAAAGCTGTCGCCCCTGCGATTGATGCGCTGGCAACTGGCTTGGGCGGGCTGGCAAAAGGTGTGGCGTGGCTGGATGATAACGTGCCATTTCTTATCCCTGTGTTTAGCGGCTTGGCTTTGGGGATTGTGGGTTTGGTGACCGTGCTAAAAATTGCCACACTGGGGAAATTGGCATTTAAGTGGGCATTGCTTTCATCTCGCAAGTCTATCCTTATCAGCACCGCATCGAATCTATACAATGCCATGAGCTTCAATCGCATCGGTGCGTCTGCGCTTTGGGCGCGTGGCAAAGTATTGGCGTTTGCAGTGGCTTCTAAAGTCGCTGCTGCTGGTCAGTGGGTATTGAATGCTGCAATGACTGCGAATCCTATCGGATTGGTGATTGCGGGTGTCGCGGCTTTGGGGGTTGGTGTGGTTGCCCTCTATCAAAATTTTACACCCTTTACGGATTTTGTAGATGGCATTTGGAGTAAGCTTAAAGGCTTCTTTTCTTTTGTGATGGACGGTTGGGATTCTGTGGGTTCAATCATTGGGAATATTGGTTCTTTCCTTGGCTTTGGCGGCGATAAAAAGCCCGCTGCAAAAGCAACAAAAGCCTTGGGTGCAGCGGGAGCAGTCGCCTTATCATCAACCATGGTGATGGCTTCACCTATGCCTACACCTGTACCTATGCAGCAATACAATGCGCCACAATATACAGCAAGGGCTAAACAAGAATCAGCGCAAACATTCCATATTCAAGTCAATGTTCACAATCCTAAAGATACCGTGGATGTGGAAAAAGCGGTGGTTCAGGCGATGCGGAAACAATCAAGCGGTACATCACTAAACGATGAGGATATTTAAATGCTGTGCCTACTGGATAATTTTATGTTTGAAAGTGATGGGGTTAACTTAGAAAACATCAAACGAAGCTTTGCTTATGATTTTGAAACAACCAAGCTTATTAATGATCATGATGTTTGGGCGGCAACAGGAAGATTTAGTCAAACGATTACGATGGGTGGTAAATTGATTGCTAAAAGCAACCAGGCACTACTGCCATTGGAGCAACTGGCACAAAGAAAACAAGTTGTGTCATTGTCTTTTGAGAATGGAAAGGCGTTGTCGGTCATTATTACAGGAATTGAAATGGATCAATCTTTATTTCTTCGCAATGGCGGCTTTCTCAAGCAAGATTTTCAGGTGAGTCTAGGGGTTGTTTATGGGCAACTATGACCTTTTTGAAATTACTGAAGATGGCTTGAGGCTCGATGAAGTCGTGCAGTCGTATTATGGCAATCTCACCATGTTTGATAAAGTTTTGGAAGCCAATCTACACATCAATCAGGTACATCTAAGTATAGGTGATAAGCTTCACCTTCCGCCTGTAAGTACAGCGAAGAAGGTAGATGTGTTATGGTGAGTATCAAGCCTAATTTCTCCATTATTGCCAATGGTAAGGATATTACTAAATCACTTAAAAAGAAGCTTGTTAGCCTAAATGTTACCGATAACCAGAAGGATCAAGCAGATCAGTTAAGTATGGCTTTTGATGGTAAGTTTCAACGCCCTTTTTTGGGGGATGAACTAAGAATATATATGGGATGGGGTGAGCAGCTTGATTTTGTTGGCTTGTTTTTTGTCAATAAAACGACGCTCACCAATAATCGTCAATTAAGCGTTGAAGCAACAGGCATCAATTTTAGTGCATCGTTCAAAGAACGGCGTACATTGGATTATAACGCAAATTTTGGTGATGTGGTGCGTACGATTGCAGCAAGGCATAAGCTGGATGTCAAAACCGATATGGTTGCAGGTAGGCGATTTGAGCAACATGATGAGTCA
>Ga0256829_1003774_pt1 | contig 10265 bp, 13 predicted proteins | sample 131447metaG_FD_185979 | JGI IMG/M metagenome (GOLD analysis project Ga0256829, IMG submission 185979) | Hydrothermal vent microbial communities from Lau Basin, Pacific Ocean - 131-447 | ecosystem: Environmental > Aquatic > Marine > Hydrothermal vents | place: Pacific Ocean: Lau Basin | collected...
ATCTTCAAATTACAAAACTTCAAAAACCGACGGCACTGAAACGGCTATCAAATATAAAACCGTTGTAATAAAAGAGGGATTTCTCGCAAAAATTATCAATAAAATAAGAGGTTTGTGATGCCTGCATACAAGATTTTGGTAACAGGTCCGTTTAACTCGGGAAAAACAACATTTATAAAAACCGTAAGCGATATAGCGCCGGTCAAAACGGAAAAGATTGTGACAGAAAAAGAATATATCGGTATAAAAGAAAAAACTACCGTCGCTATGGATTTCGGAATGATTGCGATAGACAAAAAGGATAATCTTGTGCTGCATCTATACGGAACACCGGGGCAAACACGATTTGATTTTATGTGGGATATATTGATTGACGGCGCGCTTGGCATTGTTATACTTGCCGATTCCACCGACAAAAAGTCCGTAAACGCAATACCAGTATATCTTAATTTTTATAAATCAAAAGGCGTGGATATTCCGATTGTAATAGGTTTGACAAGGGCAGATAAAAACGACTCTATTTATGATATCGGCAACATTGCTCAATCGTTTCCGGTGCTAAAAATTAATGCTGAAGATAAAGAAGATGTCAAAAAAACATTGCTAACTCTATTGGAAAGATTCTCAGAACAATCCTACGGCAATGCTAAGTATTGAAGCCGAGCTCAATCTGATTATAGGTCGGTTTATGGAAGCGCATCGCAACATCAAAAGTTTGACCGTTGCAACCACTGACGGCTTTCCAATCAGCCACACCGGCAAAGGTGACCCAGATGTAATATCTGCTGTCGTTTCACAAATCATCGATAATATAAAAAAGCTGGAAAAGTATAATATATTCCCCGGTGCGAAATATCTGTCCATCTCAGATGAAGACGGAAACTGGATTTATAGCAAGGTTTCGGGATTTGAAGAACTTGATTTCTGCGTTATAATGATTTCGCGAAACATTCACGGATGTCAGGGTTTGCTTGAGGAAATCACAATAGAAATAATAAGAATTTATCTAAAACATAGGCAATTTTTAAAATACGATAATAAAAGGAGGGCGTTATGAACGAAAAGGCAATGAAAGCCGTTTTGGAATATCTCAACGAATCGTCCGGCGAGATAAAAGGTTCGGCTGTAGTAAGCGGAGACGGTTTGACTATGGCAAGCATTCTCCCCTCAGAGATTGACGAGGATAAGGTAGGCGCCATGGCAGCAGCGATGGCATCGTTAGGTGAAAGAGTATCCGAAGAGCTCGAGCAGGGCACTCCTGAACAGGTTCTGGTTCGCTCTTCCGAAGGCTATCTTTTGCTTGTAAAAGCCGGAGAGGAAGCCGTTCTTGCAACACTTGCAGGCAAAAACGCCAAACTGGGTCTTATATTTCTGGATGTCAAAAGGGCGGCTAAAGAGTTAGAGAAAATCATCTGAAAAAATAAAGGGAGATTGATATGGCTGAAATCAACGAGGTTCTATCCGGTATAGTCGAACAAGATAGCATAGTTGTGCCAAGACACGCTCTTGTCCTGTTTTATGAAGGTGTTTTAAAGGTAGCAGGATTTGGCTTGGGCGGGATGCTTGTTATGGCAGGAAAAAAAGCCGGCCTCACACTTGCAGAGCAGTTTAGAAAAGAGCTTGGCAGAGATATTACAACGGAAGAAGCGGTAACTGTCATGTCAAAGCTGTTCGAATTGACAAAAACCGGAAGCGACCTGCAAATATCTGTAGAGGGAAATCAGATAAAACTTAGTATGAAAAACTCTTTTCTTGCAAAGGATTTGAGCAACAAAAAACCGGTTTGCAAACCGATTTCCGGTTTTATAATGGGATTTTTTGGCAGCATAACCGGCAAAAATGTGAAGGTTTCAGAAACCCACTGCATGGCTCAGGGCGAGCAGGAGTGCCTATTTGAGGGTAAAATATCATAAAAAAAACCGGATTGACAGCTTTTTGTCAGAATAGTTTCGTGGGTTGATAGACACATCAAGCCATATCGGCAAAAGTTGAATATAAGTAACTTAGATTCGGTTATCAGTCTCAAAAAACAAAAGACGGCTATTTTGCCGTTGCTATTTCTAAGGCAAGAAGAATCGGTATAATCTTAACTTCATCCGCTTTACCGACATTGCAAGATACCGGGGTCAGGAAAAATTTATTCAGGCAAGCAGAACCGCTACCAATCCGGCAAGGAAAATACCGTCAAAAGTTCCTGCTCCTCCTATAGAGAGCACTCCGCTTCCAAGCAGTGCCGAATCGCTTATATGCATAAGATCGGCTCCTATTAAAACTCCCATAGAACCGGAGATATAGGCAACCGGAGCACTGTTTCTGGGAGAAACAACAAGTGCGACAACCGCTGCAATCAAGGGCGGCAAAAGCATCGGAACCGCTATACCTACTCCGCTTATAGGACGAGCAAGTTTATACATAACAGCTGCAACTATTAAAACCGCTATAACTATTTTTGATATGGGTACGCCGCTTTTGGCAATAAGCCACCCTGATACCACAATCGGAATTAAGGCCCCTCCTACATTAAGCGCGACAATACTGGTTCCCGAACCAGCCGCATAATCCAAAAAAGGCGAAAAAATATATGCGCTTTGCGGCGATATGCCGGATGAGCTTATAGTAGCTATCGGTATGTTTATAAAACTGCCGAGCCAACTTGAAATAAGCAGAATAAAAACAGAGCGTCTTGAAAGATGCAGTTTTTCAAAACTTTTTACTATAATCCCTATTTGTATCAGAAAAAAAAGCGCACCGACAGCAAAAATGAGCAATAAAAGCGACAAAATCGCATAAGGAATCAAAAACATTTATATCATAATACTTCCGGTATAAAATTATTCAAGATAACCTGGGGATTTTGGTCTGAATAATCTTGCTTGTCCATAAAATAAAACCGATTTAACTGATTCGTAATACCGGTTTGAATGTAAAATCCAATTCTGATATTGACAAGACAGAAATATGCTCTATTATATCAGCATATCGGAAAATACTTATATAGTGGAGAAAATTGGTTGTTTAACTGGTTACTTGAAGCCGTTAATTTTCTTGTTGAAAAGGTTTTTGACATATCTGTCGGCTCGAAACTTGGATCTGCACTGCAGTTCTTTTTTTATGACACAATCAAGATTGTAATACTTCTATCGGTAATGATATTTCTAATCTCCTATATCAGAAGCTACTTCCCACCCGAAAGAACAAAGAGAATTCTTGAGCGCTTCAGTGGCATATCAGGAAACATTATGGCATCTCTTCTGGGAATCGTAACTCCGTTTTGCTCCTGCTCTTCGATTCCGCTTTTTATTGGATTTGTTGAAGCCGGAATTCCTCTCGGAGTAACATTTTCCTTTCTTATTACCTCTCCCATTGTCAATGAAGCCGCCTTTATAATCTTGCTGGGTTTGTTCGGTATAAAAATCGCCGCTATATATACGGCAAGCGGAATAATTCTCGGAATTATCGGAGGAGTGGCAATAGGAAAGTTGAAGATGGAAAAATATGTGGAAGAGTATGTTTACAAAATGCAGATAAAAAGCGCGGAGCTTGTAAAATTGACCCAAAAAGATAGGGTAAAATTTGCATTGAGTAATGTGGAAGAGATAGTGCAAAGGATATGGCTGTTTCTTATAATCGGTATCGGCATAGGCGCAGCTATTCACGGGTGGGCACCTGAGGATATACTCAGTAGATACGCAGGTCCTGATAACCCATTTGCCGTTTTCGTAGCCGTTATTGCCGGAATCCCGCTTTATTCAAACGCAATAGGAACCATACCGATTGCCGAGGCACTAATAGGAAAAGGTGTCGGAATGGGAACGGCTCTTGCCTTTATGATGGCAATAACTGCTCTGTCGCTGCCGGAAATGGTTCTGTTGAGAAAGGTTATAAAACCGAAACTGATAACTGCGTTTGTTATGATTACAGGCTCAGGAATAGTTATCATAGGTTATCTGTTTAACAATATTATTGCGTAACATCAGTTACATAAAAACAAATTGAAAGGAGTAGATAATGGTTATTAAAATTTTAGGAAGCGGATGTCCCAGATGCGTCAGAACATACGAAAACGCGGAAGAAGCACTGAAAAATCTGGGGCAAAATGCTGATATCGAAAAGGTTGAGGATATCGAACAGATCATAGGTTACGGTGTTATGGCGACACCTGCGGTTGTTATAAACGAAAAACTTAAAGGTTCGGGAAAAATCTTCTCCGTAGCCGAGATGGAAGAATTTATCAAACGGGAACTTTAGATTCCCGCTAAAACAAAGCAGCTATCACCGGCACAACAACAATCGCCGGCAAAAGCTCTACGACCGAAAGTTTTTTTCCAAACAAAAGCTCTATGCCGATAGCAAGTATAAGCACACCTCCGGTTGAGCTTATCTCATTTATAACCGGAGGCAATAAAAATTGCTTGGAAAAAGAAGCCGAAATTGTAATTGAGCCCTGAAACAAAAAAAGCGGAACAGCGGAAAACATAACCCCGATTCCATAAACTGATGCCAAAATTATTGAAGAGATGCCGTCCATCACCGATTTTGTTAAAAGCAGTGTAGGGTCGCCGCGCAATCCTTCATCCAACGCACCTACAACGGTCAAGGAACCCGCGCAAAATAGAACAAAGGCTGTGGTAAATCCTTCCGAAAAGAGCGTCCCGTCTTTTGAAAATCGTCCGAAAAGCAACCCTATTTTTCCAAAATTTTTTTCAAGCTGAAGTAATCTGCCGATTAACCAGCCGACAAGCAATCCGATTATAAGAGCAAGCGGATTTTTTATAGCCATTGCCATTTTCAATCCCAAAACAATCGTAAAAAGACCGACAATTTCAAAAAAATGTCTCTTTGTCTGCTCCGGCAATCCTTTTTTTATTATAACACCTATTGCTGAACCGATAAGAACAGCCGAGGCATTAACAATGGTTCCGATAATCATCTGTTTACTTTATAACAGTTCTGCTATATAGTCAATCAAAAGCCAAATTTTATGAAAGCGGAAAAAAAGCAATATCTGATACTGTTTATATCGGTTATAAGCGTCTCAACGGCTGCAATCTGGATAAAACTTGCAAATGATGTGCCGAGTCCCTCGATTGCGTTCTGGAGAATGTTTATAAGTTCAACATTTATCATACCTGTTTATTTTAAAAAGCGGCTGAAATTATTGGACAAAAAAGAGATTTTACTCTCTATTTTTTCCGGATTCTTTTTAGCCGGAGATTTTGCGTTATGGACGCTTTCTCTCAAATTCACCTCGGTAGCAAGTTCGGTCGTGCTGGTTTCGATAAGCCCGCTTTTTATAATGCTTTTCTCGTTCATCTTTCTTGGAAAAAAACCAAGAGCAAAAGATGTTGTCTCGGTTTCTATCGCAATTGCGGGTATATTTTTAATAGGCTCATCGGATTTGAGTTTGATATTTGGTGTTGAAAATTTAACCGGGGATCTGCTTGCGAGCTTAGCTGCAGCAAGTATAGCCGGATATCTGATGGTCGGACAAAAGGTTCGTCAGAACGTTGGAACACTAAACTATATCTCTATTCTGTACCCTGCTACAACAATCTTTCTTCTTTTACCGGTGCTTTTTACCAAAAGTTCACTGTTAGGTTTTTCAGGAAACGACTATCTCTATCTTGCAGGACTTGGCATAATTCCTCAGCTTGTAGGTCATACCGGGTTTAACTATGCGCTAAAAAAGGTCCCAGCCTTTGTCGTCTCACTTTCCATACTTTTCGAACCGGTGCTTTCGATAATATGGGCGTTTTTGCTTTTATCAGAAGGTTTGACAATAAAACAGATTGCAGGCGGCATACTTGTTCTTTTCGCACTTTACAATTCAATTAAAGAATAAGAATTGAAGTTATAGCAAGGCTAAACCTTCTTAGATTCTGCCTCTAATGCATATTTGATAAAGCCGGTAAGATAAAATGAGCCTGTTACTAAAATTGTTTCATTAAAGCCGGTGACTTTTTTCAGTCCGGATGCAATCCGGTTATCAGAGATTATCTCCCTATGATTAAACAATCCTTCGGAGGCTTTGAACAGATTTATTGCCTTCTCCGCACGCTCAAACGGCAACCCGACAATAAAAATCGAATTCGCAATTTTTGAGAGTAACTGAAGATTTTCAGGGTAATTTTTATCTTTCATAGATGAATAAATGACTGTTGTCTTTTTTTTCAGCTTTTCAAAAAATCCGCAGACAGCCTTCATTGCATCCCGGTTGTGCGCACCGTCAAAAACCATCGTCCTGTTATCTATCTTTTTCACCTGCAATCTTGAGGGAATTCTTAAATTGAGTCTGACATTTGAAATATCGTATCTGCTATTTAAAGCTCTCACCGATTCGATTGCCGCAGCAATATTTACCGCCTGAAATCCGCCGGCAAGATCAGTCTCTATAGGCATGTCATTGTATAAAAATTTTGTTCCCGAGAGGCTACTTTCCAATATCTTTATAGATTCTTTGTCAATATATTTGAAAGAAAAACCGTTTTTCAGATAATCGGCTAAAACTTCTCTGACCTCCGGTCTCTGAGGTGCGATTACAATTTTAGAACGCTTTGATGCGGCGGCAATCTTCTCTTTTGCGATTTCTTTTGTCGTTTCGCCAAGATAGTCGGTATGATCAATGCCGATTGTCGTGACTGCCAAAACATCCTGCCCGAGGGCGCTTGTTGCATCCCATCTGCCACCCATTCCAGCTTCAAGAACGATAATATCAACATTGCAGATTTTAAACCAATACAGCGCCGCAACAGTTAAAAGTTCGAAATAGCTCAAAGAGATTCCGGCACTCTTCTCAACAGCATTAACAGTTGAAACAACATCCTTGAGTTGAGCCGAGTCAATCTGTCTGTCGTTTACAAGAATCCGCTCGGAAGGTGAAATCTCATGCGGAGATACAAATGTCCCGACGCTATAGCCTTCAATTTGCAATAAACGCGATATTGCATAGGTCGTTGAACCTTTTCCGTTTGTTCCGACAATCTGAATGATAGGTTTTTCCTTTTTTACACCCAGACAGGAAAGAACCTCCCTTATTATCGATAAACCTGGCTTTATATCAAAAAATTCCCTTCTAAGATAATCGGGGTGAATAAGTTTAAGCCAATCTTCCGCTAAGCTCACATAGATTTCCGGATAACAATCGCAACTGCAAACTCTTTTTCGTCACTCATAGAAACCAGAAACTGATTCTCATCAAACTGTTTTCCAATTTTGCCTTTTAAATGAAGATGAGGTTTGCCGTTTGAAACAATCTCAACCGATCTAAAATCAAAATTATCCAACTTGCCAAGCGATTTGATAAACGCTTCTTTTGCGGCAAAACGCATCGCATAATGACCGTACGGATTTTCAAAACTATCTGCATAAGCTATCTCATTTTTTGTAAATATTCTTTCTTTGAAACGATTTTCAAATCGCTTTATGAGCGCTTCAATTCTTTTGATACTCACAATATCGATTCCTACCCCCTGAATAGACATACCGACCTATCTTGCTCGCTCGATTATCTCTTTCATCTCCCTTACGGCATTTTCTATACCTACAAAAACAGCTCTTGAGATTATGCTATGCCCTATGTTAAGCTCGGTTATTCTCTTTATTTTGGCAATATCGGTGACATTTGAATAGTTAAGTCCATGACCGGCATGAACATCCAATCGACAATCATAAGCAAGCTCAGCAACTTCGGATATCTTTTCAAGCTCATCAATTCGTTTTGTACCTCTTGCATTACTGTATGCTCCGGTATGAATCTCTATCGCATCAGCAGCTACCTCCGCAGCAGCCCTGACCTGATCTGCTTCAGGATCGATAAAAAGCGCCACCTCTATTGCACGTTCCTTAAATTTTTTTACTACCTCTTCAAGCCTTTTTCTGTTGGCGCAAACATCAAGACCGCCTTCTGTGGTAAGTTCCTGCCGCTTCTCAGGCACAATCGTTATCTGATCAGGAGAGCTGTCAATTGCTATATCGATTATCTCATCATTTAAAGCCATTTCAAGATTCAATCTCACAGATACAATCTTTTTGAGCAATGCCAAATCACGCTCTTTTATATGACGCCGGTCATCTCTCAGATGAATCGTTATTCCGTCTGCTCCGGCAATCTCACAATAAGGCACCGCCCAGGCAGGATCAGGTTCAATTCCGCCTCTTGCCTCTCTGATAGTTGCTATATGGTCAATATTGATGCCTAAACGCATATCCCCTCCTGTCTGATTGCATAAAGAAGACTGTTTGATATTTCCTCAACAAGATCGCTTGAATCGGATTCAATCATAATTCTCGCCTTATTTTCTGTTCCTGAATAGCGAAAAATTATCCTGCCCTTTTCAAGCATTCTTTTTGCATTTTCAATTGCCTCGCCGAATCGCTTCATCTTCTCAATCGGTCTTTTTTCTTTTACCGCTACAGAGACCACCTTTTGCGGAAATTTATGAAACTCATGCGTAAGCTCTGACAATTTTTTTCCGGTACTTTTCATTGCGGCAAACAGGGCAAGAGCGGTTATGATACCATCGCCGGTAGGCAAAAATTCGGACAGTATTATATGCCCTGATTGTTCACCTCCGAGATTGGAGCCGATCTTACGCATCGCAACAGCCACATTACGATCACCTACATCAGTTCTTATAAGCTCTATCCCTTTCTCGCGTAAGCCAACTTCAAGCCCCAGGTTGCTCATTATCGTTGCAACAACGGTATTGTTGGCAAGCCTTCCCAAATTTTTCATCTGCTCCGCAAGAATCATAAGAACCTTATCCCCGTCAATAACATTTCCAAGCTCATCGGAAAATATTGCCCTGTCTCCGTCACCGTCAAAGGCAACCCCGACATTCGCATGCTCATCAACCACCTTTTTGGCAACATTTTCCGGATACAACGCCCCGCAATTATCGTTTATATTAATTCCGTTCGGAGCAATATGATGGGCGCTTACATCCGCACCTAATTCACCGAATATGGTAGGAGCTATCTGATAGGATGCACCGTTTGCACAATCGATTGACAGCTTCAAGCCTTTCAAAGAGAGTGACCTTGGAAATGTCGATTTGGCAAACACTATATATCTGCCGGCTGCATCGGTTATACGATATGCCTTTCCTATGCCTGCACCGTACGCCCTTATCTGGTCTATTTTCTGCCCGACTATCAGCTCTTCAAGTTCCTCTTCCGTTTCATCCGGAAATTTGGTGCCTGATGAGCTGAACAGCTTCAGTCCGTTATCATCATATCGGTTATGAGAGGCAGATATAACAACAGCCGCATCCGCTCTCATCGATTGAACAAGAAATGACATCGCCGGAGTAGGCATTGGTCCTACAAGCAAAGCGGCTGCTCCCATCGATGTTATGCCGCTAACCAACGCATGCTCTAACATATAGCCTGAAAGTCTTGTATCTTTGCCGATTATTATCTTTCCTTCCGAGGAGTCTTTCGAACAATAATAAGCTATCGCTCTTCCTAATCTGAAAGCAATCTCAGGGGTCATAGGATAGCTGTTTGCTTTTCCTCTGATTCCGTCGGTACCAAACAGTTTTTTCATTTATCGCCCCTATCCTGTTTTTAAGGCTGTTTTTATCAAACCTATCTTTTTCATCCAGCCTTTTTTTATCTTAACATGAAGATCAAGAAACACCTTTTTCCCCACTATCGGTTCAATGGCGGCTCTGGCATTGCTTCCTATCCTCTTTATCATCTTGCCGGATCTTCCGATTATTATCGGTTTTTGCGAAGATTTTGCCACCCAAATTGTTGCCCTTATATAGTAGATACCGTTGTCTCTGATTTTTATCTCATCAATAATTACAGCTATCTGATGAGGAAGCTCCTCTGATGTAAGCTCCATAATCTTTGCCCTGATTGTGTTTGCTATCAGCTCTCTTTCCGTTTCAAGACTGAGCTGATCAGCTTCGACAAGTGCCTCCGAATACGGAAGATGATCTAAAATAAATTTTATAACAGGTGTCAAGTCACCGTTCAGAAACGAGGTTCTGATTATCTGCGTTTCATATTTTTCATATTGATTGTCCTCAGGTTCGCTGCTGTTTACCAATATTGCAATAGCTTTATTTTTAGATTTTGCATAATCTATAAGATTATCGACTTCGGCAACACTACCGGTGCGAGGTTTTACGGTTATCAAAACAACGTCAGCCCGCCTAATCTCAGATTTAATCGAGTCGGCAAGAAATTCCGAAATTTTGCCGCCTTTGCTCGGTATGCCGGCGGTATCGGAGATAATCATCTGATAATCTTTTCCG
>Ga0256829_1003775_pt1 | contig 10264 bp, 7 predicted proteins | sample 131447metaG_FD_185979 | JGI IMG/M metagenome (GOLD analysis project Ga0256829, IMG submission 185979) | Hydrothermal vent microbial communities from Lau Basin, Pacific Ocean - 131-447 | ecosystem: Environmental > Aquatic > Marine > Hydrothermal vents | place: Pacific Ocean: Lau Basin | collected...
AAATCAGGATGGTAGAAGAGATGGTCAACAAAAAAATCCGGGAAAACATCCCGGTAAACATAAAACAGGATGTACCCATTGAGCAGGCAAAAAAAATGGGCGCCATGGCACTGTTTGGGGAAAAATATGGCGATAAAGTCAGAATGGTGATCTTTGATCCGGATTATTCGGTTGAACTTTGTGCCGGCACCCATGTACCGGCAACTGGTCAGATTGGATGTTTTAAGATTGTTTCCGAAACAGGTGTAGCTGCCGGTGTGCGTCGTATTGAAGCTGTTACTGCAGATGCTGCCGAAGCTTATATTAATCAACAACTTGACCTGTTGAAAAAGGTTCAGTCCCATTTTAAAGTGCAGGTTAATCCTGACCAGGCTGTACAGCACCTCATTGAGGAAAACACAGCTTATCATAAGGAAATTGAAAAACTACAAAAAGAACAGGCCCGTCATTTGGCAGAAAATTTGATACAGGAGGCGGAAAAAATTGGAAATGTCAGTTTCCTCGCTAAAAAAGTTACTGTTGATCCCGCCCAGGTAAAAAACCTGGTCCATCAGTTGCGGGCCTTGGAGGAAAATATGGTGGTGGTGCTGGCTATGGAAAACAAGGGAAAAGTGAATCTGGCCGTGGGCGTTTCGGATGCACTGGTGAAACAGGGACGGTACCATGCTGGTGATATTATTAAAAAAATTACCCCTTTTGTGAAAGGCGGAGGCGGCGGCCAGCCGCATTTTGCCATGGCAGGCGGGAAAGATGCTGCGGGAATCCCAAGCGCACTGTCGGCGGCCAAAGCGCTGATCTGATTCGTATCATGTTCATGACCGGTAAACCGGTTTTTTAACGGTTTTCGTTGTATAGCGTTGTTTAACAATAAAATAGAATGAATTGAAGATGTTGAAAAAACAGGTAAATTATTGGAACTAAATGATTTTAAAGTTTATAAATATTCTTACATTTACAAACTTTAGGGAAAGTTTATAATGACGATGACATTTATGCTAAAAAATAAAACGGTATTTTTCAGGTTTTTCATTGTTTTTGTTTTTTTGGCTATGCCCGTTTTTTCCACGGCACAAAAAAAGAACAGGAAGAAAAAAAATAAAAACAAATGTGAAACGGTATCCGAGCAGGATTTAATCAACTATGCTACCCTTGGGCCGCCGGAATCCGTTATTGATAATGCCACTGGCTGGGCAAAACAAAATAATGGCGCCTGGTATTCCATGAAAAACGAGATCCCTTTCAGCGACCAAAAAGCAAACAAAGATAATACGGGGGCCCGAAAGCTGGGACAGGATAATTTTATTCAACTGGAAATGCGCAGCCTGGTGATTGGTAACCGGCAATACAGTGTCCTTATTAAAAAGTACCGTGATGGAAGTTATGAATTTCCTGTCCTGAAAGAAGGTTGGAAAGGCTTTAATTCCCTTGATTTTTATGTGTTTCCCACAGTGAAACTTTTTAGGCTGCTGCCCGATAGTGTTCATTTTAATGAGCCTTATGCTGTTGATTTGAATGTGCTTACCAGGGGAACCATTAAAAATTATGACCATAAAAACTGGGAAAGTATTTTGGTGGAACAGGCAGAAGAGACCCATCTTGGCGAAAGGGTAAACGGTTTTGATTTAATTATTGCTGTTTATCCTATCAAAAACAATGGTAAAGAGGTTTGCCGCTTCCGGCTTATCAAATCTTTTGATAATAACTTTCTTCGTTCTATTTATACAGCCCCGAATCATTGGGAATATTTGTTCCGTTCCGAATTTTACGAGGTCAGTTTTTATACTTTTCAAAACTTTATCCAGGCAGCCAAGAACAAATATATAAAAGTTGTGCCGGAAAAACCCGGTATCCCCCATGCCAACACTTTTCAGAACAATTACAATTGGGGGGTGCTGAAATATCGCTCGGGCGATTATGTTAACGCCATTAAGTATTTTGAGAAAGCCATCGCTCTAAACCCTCATACCCAAGATTTTATGTTGTTTGCCTATTTGGGAAACGCACAAAGTAAACTTCACCGCTACAGCGATGCCGTTGTATCGTATGACCGGGCACTGTCCATCAACCCGACCAATGTTTTGCAATATTCCAACTGGGTAAGGAATTATTTTAACCGTGGTGTTGCTAAATATTACCTCGGCGACATGGAAGGTGCCTGTAAAGACTGGGAAAAATCATTTGAGCTGGGCTTTGGCCCTGCCAATGAATATATTATGGAATATTGTAATAAAAACAGGAAATAATCGAATAAGGTACTGGCTTATGAAAACGATCCGGATACTGGCGGTTATATTTTTCTTTTTGCTTTTGATGCCTTTTCACTCCGGTGCTCAGGAACTGAACAACACCAAGAAAAACAATGCTTTTAAAGACAACTGGGCTATTCAGTTTCAACCGGGTTTCTCGGAGTTTTACGGTGATGCTTCCAATCACAATTATTTCCAGAAACTAAAGGGTGAAATAGGACTATATGGTGATCTGAGTATTCGGAAAATGCTGATTCCTGCCCTGGGTGTCGGATTGCATGCTGCTTATGCCGGGCTGAAAAGTTACAAAGACAGGAAAGCCGACGGCACAAGGGTCGATTATCACCTGACCGGAAATTATTACGATGCCGGCTTGTTTTTGTATGTTAATTTTAATCATCTTTTTGCCGGTTATAAACCCGATCGCCGTTTTACGGTTTACGGAACAGTAGGAGTGGGCTGGGCCTATTGGAATTCTGCCCTTACCGATGGAATTACCGGTCTTACCCTTCGAAGTGGTTCGAAAAGCGGCTCTCACACCTTTAAATCCAGTGCCATGGTTGTTCCCATAAGCCTGGGGCTGAATTACAGGATTTCTGACCGCTGGTCAGTGAATATCGGGGGTGATTTGCATACCGTTTTGAATGATGATGTGGATGTTTGGCATGATGGGTTTAAATATGATCAGATTTTTGCCACGAATGTAGGAATAACCTATCATATCAGGCAGGGATGGGGAACACGAAAAGTTCCCAAAATGTCACGAAAGTCGAAAAAGACTCCCTGTTGTAATCAAAAAGCGGAAAATTCCAAAGCTTTTATCCCTGTTTACGATTTTGATCAGATCAGGATGATGACCATTCCTGCCAAAACAGTAAAACAACCGCATGTTTTCGAAGAGCACCCTTTGCCTGTTGCACAAAAAACAAAACCCGTTTCACCATCTTTTGAATTTCGTGTTCAGATACTTGCATCAACCAAACCTATTCCAAATCCTTCCTCATTAAAAGCCCGTTATCATTTGCCTTATGCTGTGGTAGTATCTCACCAGAACGGGTATTACCGTTATTCGGTGGGTTCTTTTAAAACATATTCTGAAGCATTGGCCGTCTGCAAAAAGATTATACACGATGGTATTTTCGATGCTTTTGTGGTGGCTTATCGCAACGGTTTACGTGTTCCCATTACTCCTGGTATGAAGAAATAACAACTTTTTCCTTGAATTATCCCGATAGTACTTCGTCAATTTGAGTCGTCTATGGGAAAATTATCTATAACCGTAAGCAAGTCTTATCTCGAACTCAGGTTAATAAAACTTTTGGTGGCCATTGTGGTCAAGGACAAAGATACGCTCGTTAAAATTGATGTCGTTGTTGGTAATCAGGTAAAGGCCATGGGCCGGAAGTGTCATGACAAACCCGTTTTTCCCGGCTGTAAAACCGGTAAGCATTACCCAGTTTCCATCCCAAATATAAAGTGTATAAACATGTCCCGGCTGCAATCTGCTGAAGGGGCTTGTCTTTAGCAGCCTGGCCGGTTGTTCTATTGAAAAATCAGCTTTCAAAGGGATTTTTATCCCCTGTTCATTCAAAATAAACGGCAGGCCTTGTCGCATAAGAACATGATGTTGATAACTTACCGGCAAATAAACCACCTGCTTGCCCATCCTTTTAAAAAGGACAGTGGAGTCTTCGGGTATGGCCCAACTGATGGGATGCCAGTTTCCATCATTGAAAACACAGAGATAGGCATATTTTGGATTGCCATTCAGTCTCAACCAAACATTGGCCGATTTCAACCGGCTGGTAATGTCTTTGTAATAAAAGTCACCGAGGAAAGGAGGTGTGCTTGTCTGTATTTTTTTTATGGTATACAGGCTGCTGCTGTCGCAAAAAAAAGTACGACGGTATAATTTTGCCAGACGTCCGGGTTTATGCAATTTTTTTACGCCATGTTTATAAGTCAGGATCAATTCGTTGCTGTCGGGTAAAATGACGGTAGTGTAAGCATAGCCGAAATTGGTATCTGCCAGAAAAGGAGAATAATCCATTGCTGCTGCCAGGCCAAAACTGCGGAGTACTTTGACCTTGTAAATATTGATGTCATAAAAGTTTCCAAAACCTGATTTTTCCAGCTGCGAAATGGTTTGGACATTGAGCTTTTTATTGTACGTGTCTTTATAATCAATTTTTTGGTTTATTTTTTTATTTAAATATAAAGCCACATCCAATGCAGGCGGCTTTTGGGCAATAAACCCGGGGGGCAGGGCATATTCTTTCAGAAAATGTTGCCGGAAAGTTTCGGGTTGCTCGTTGGCTACCCGGTAGGGAAGTATCCAACGACAAAAAGTCTGGAAATGATAGGCCTTGGACCAGGGAAAAGTATGGTAAGCGAGGAAAGCCTGGTCCAGATTGTTGATGAGGTAGTTTCCGCTCAACGTCTGTGCATCTACATGAAAACTATCGGCATGATAGATCAGGTTGCCATGAACCTGTTCTGTTGAATCCCATGCATGTTTCAAAGAAAGGTAGTTGGTATAATTTTCGGGGTTGAAATGATAATGGTTTCCGAGGGAATCCTGAACGCTGTAATAAACAGTATAATTTTTGTTCATTTGTGCCAAGAGGCAAAACAATGCTTTGCGTTTTAGTGAATCCTTGTTGCCTTCGTACCGGATAATGGCTTTCATCAGCTCGGGTTTGTTGAGGCCTGCCTGATCGAGAACCTGTACCACAGAGGGCGGAATGCCGGGCCTGTTCGGTTTCAGGCATTGCCAGCCGGGGATGACTAATGCAACAGCGAAAAAGAAAAAAATAATTTTTTTGAATGATTTATTCATGGACATAGGTTTGCTCAGGCTGTTATAATCATTTTATTGACAAAGTTAATGGATTTTCAGGATATTGCGGCTTTTTTCAGGCATGACCAAAAAAGAAGATTTTACCAGCGGTTTCTTTCAGGGAACTATTAAAGAAAAAAACACCGAACCATATTTGTTGTTTTGTTGGATATTTTTTCGTGATGAAACTTAATAGGGTTTACAGGTAATTATCTATCTTTGCCGCGTATTTAAGAATATTGCATTGAATAATTTTTTAACAAGAACCCTGACCGGTGCTATACTTGCCATAGTTGTTATCGGGTCTATTATATGGTCGCCGTGGGCTTTTTTTACTGTGATGGGATTGCTGGCAATTATCAGCCTTTGGGAGTTCGTTAAACTTTTCCCTACAGAGCCGAAAGCCAAAGGGACGGTTATCTATTATTTTCTTGGTATTTCCGTGTATGTTTTTGTTTCTTTAACCGGAATGAATGTACTGAATTTTGCCAATTTGCTGTTTGTTGTGCTGAGCTTTTTTATCCTGATTGCAGTAGAGCTTTTCCGGCAACCAAAACCATCGTGGATTCAAATTGCTGCAGGATTCAGCGCTTTTATTTACATTTCTTTGCCGTTTGGCCTGATGAACAGCCTGTTCAGTATTAGAAGCGGAAACATTAGTTTTCCATGGATATTGCTGGCGTTGTTTATCCTGGTATGGGTCAATGATGTTTTTGCTTACCTCGTGGGATCTGTATTGGGAAAACATAAACTTTATCCGAAACTTTCGCCTAAAAAAACCTGGGAAGGGAGTATCGGCGGATTGGTTTTTACTTTGGGGGCTGCCTGGCTTTTCAGCCGGCTTGTATCTGTTTTAAATTTGGAACAATGGCTTTGGCTGGGAGTAATTATTGCGGTGACTGGTACGTTGGGCGATTTGTCGGAGTCGTTGTTAAAAAGGAATGCCGGAGTGAAAGATTCCGGAACGCTTTTCCCCGGTCATGGTGGAGTCCTCGACCGTTTTGATGCTGTTCTTTTTGCAACTCCATTTGTGTTTTTCTATCTTTATACTTTATGAAATTACATAAAGAAGGATATCGGGTTATTCGTAATTCTTTTTTTATCAATGGAATAATTGTGGCTTTGTTGGTATTGTTGCCTTTGCCACTGGGGTTAAAATTGCCCTTTATTTCTGTTTTTGTTATCTTTTTTGCCTGGACACTTTTTTTCTTTCGTGTTCCTAACCGTGTTCCCAACCGGGGCGATCATGTTTTGTCTTCTGCTGATGGGACCATTGTCGCCATTGAAAAGGTATATGAGCCGGAATATTTCAAAGAAAAACGCCTGCAGGTTTCCGTCTTTATGTCGGGATTTGATGTGCATGTCAACTGGTATCCTTTTGATGGCATCATTCGATATACAAAATATCATGAAGGAAAATATTTATTGGCCCGGCACCCTAAGTCGTCGGAACATAATGAGCGCAGTTCCATTGTTTTGGAAAAGGAAAAAGGAAAAGATGTACTTATCCGTCAAGTAGCCGGTTTCATGGCGCGTCGCATCGTTTTTTATTCCCGGGTAGGCCAGCGGGTTGAACAGGGAGAGGAAATAGGGATGATCCGTTTTGGCTCAAGAGTTGACTTCTTCCTGCCTGTGGATGCCGTACCGGCCGTAAAGATCGGGCAACGGGTAGTAGCAAAAAGGACCATTATTGCTTATTTTTCCAAATGAGAAAAAATGCCATTGGCACAAAAAGTTTTCCGGGTTTTTATTAAAACCCGATAGAAAATTTACCTGTAAAATTTTACCGGCATCTATGCTGTATAAAAAATCAATTGCCGGCACTACTGGTGCTTTCCGTCAATGAATCTGGCAACTTAATAAGTTGGAAGTTTTTAATCCTTAACCAGTTCCAGTATGAATTTTCATAATTGTTATTCCCCGTATTAACGGGTTTAAAGTAAAATTCAGTGCTTATTTCTTTTTCCCTGTGTTTGGGCAGGCAATGCATGAATTTATTTCCATACAAATACACCGACCTGAGGAAATAATAAGTAATATCAAATCCCAACACGCCATATCTTTCAGGGGAAGTGGCGTATCGGCGGTAGAATTCACGACTAAACTGTTCATATGCCGGTGAGTTGTAATCAACATAATAATCACTCGGAAAAGTAACTTCCATATTATTCATTTGGTGTAAACTCAGGGTACCAATCTTTTGCCATTCAGGCAGTCCGATCATTTTGATGTTGAAAGTATCGCGCAACACGTTGAGCCGGTTCATGGCATCCATGATAAAAGATTTATTATCGCCGTACAGCACTACCAGATTATCCCGTAAAACTGACGCGTTGTTAATAAAAGGATGCAGGCTGTCCCGGGCATAATCGGTATAAATCAATGGGTTGGGAAAGGTAGTGGTATCAAATTGATAGTTTTTCAGTATTTCTGGATTCACCGGATAATTTTCCAGATAGTAATTGTTGAGTGTATCATTAAATGTGATTTGTGTTTTCGGAATAGAATCGGCTAAAGCAGGGTTTTGATTTATTTTGTTTTGGCGTTGTTGGTCTTTTTCACGTTGGGTAACGGCGATACCTGTATTGATCAGGTCGAGGTTGGGATAGGAAACCGAGTCGGGCAAAACACGCCGGATACTGTCTGTCAAAGCTGAAACGATCTGGTTATGGGTGTAGGGAGTTTGTGAGATGACAAAAACCTTGTCTTTATCATACTCATTTTTAATTAGTTTTGATACTTCTGACACTTCTACGTTTTTGTCAGGCGTAACTTTTATAACATCGTTGTATCTTAAGAGTATTTCTGTTCTGTATGATAGCGGATTGACAATAGGGATATGAAAATGACTGGCGAAGAGGGCAACCTGACTAAAACTTCTGCTGTAGAACGGCCCGATAATCAGGTTCATGTTTTTCAGCTCAGGATGAGTAAGAACCTCTGCTGTTTTGGCCAGGGTTTGATCCACATCGTATACATACAATTGCAGGTTCATCCCCTGGGCCTTCAGGGAATCGGAAGCGATCAGCGCCCCTTCCAAAAACCGAATGAACCGGAAGGGGGCATAGTTTTTCTCCTGTCTGATCATGAACTCGGTCATGTTTATGCTGTCGGTTTGTTCCAGGTAAAGCGGTACCATGAGTGCAACTTTGAAAGTGCGGTTATGCGGATGGGGCTGACAACCGCCATAAGTTACCGGTACTGTTTTTTCACTTTCGGAAGGTGTGATTTTTCCGGAAGGCTGTTTGGGAGCCTGTTGGGCTATTTGGGACAATATGAATGCTTCCGGGCCGACCGGGATCCGGACGACCTGTCCGGGAATGACTTTTCTCCCGATGGATGGGTTATTTTGGAACAGCAGGCTGACATCAATACGATAGAGCCTGGCAACTTTTTTAAGGGGTATTTTTTGCCTTGCCTGATAGTAAACAAAATCAGTGCTTATTTTTTTTTTTGGTATTTTTATGATTTGGCCGATCCTGATATTGGTGGTAAGCCCCGGATTTGCCTGGTACAGATCTTCGACTTTTATTCCGTAAAGTCTTGATATACTGTATAATGTTTCTTTCTTTTTGACTATGTGAGTGGTGAAGATGTTGTTTTGTTTCTTTTGTTGAGCTGAAACAGGATGGTTTTTAAAAACATGACCAAAGTTTTTTTCAGATGCTGCTTCATATTTCCTCGCTTTTTTCAGCTCCCTGGCCGATGGGTGATATCCCGGCACTTTAGCCGTTACTGGTAAAAACAGCCGTTCGCCCTGAAAAACATTGATGAGGCCCGGGTTAACAGCTTTCAGTTCGTTGGTGGTTATGCCGTATTTTTTAGCAATGCTTTTGAGGGTCTCCCCTGCGACGACCACATGCCTGAAATTTTTAATGACCGGAAGGGAACGATGATAACCGGTCGTATTGGTTTGTTGAACGTTATGGCCCGAATTGACAGCTTTTTTGAAGCTGGTTTTTTTTGTTGCCGGTTTCGTGGTGACGGTAGTAGGAACCGGTTGGTTGGATCGAATGCCACCGGAATACTGTTGGTTATTAATAGTGTCTGAAATTTTCTTGTCCAAAATGGGAAAAGCGCTTTCCACTGGTATTTTTACGTATTCTCCTTCTTTTAGCGGACTTTTTATTCCCGGGTTGGCCAGTAGAATATACCGTTTTGGGATGAGGTAGATGGAGGCAATGTGATCGATAGTTTCCCCTTTTGACGCAATATGATAAAAGAAATCAAACCGGCTTGTGTTGACCCGTTGTTTGGTTACCGGTTTCTTGTTCACAACAGGTATCCATAATTTTTGGCCTATCAGAATGCCCTGTTCGGTGCCTGGATTGGCATAATAGATATCCTGCAGGCTGACATGATATGCTTTGGAAATAGAATATAGGGTCTGCCCTTTTTGTACCGTGTGTATATAATACTGTTTCCCATCACGTGTCTGAATGACATGGCTGATAGGAATTTTAACCGTTTGTCCAAAAGCAATACCGGCCAGCAACAAAAAATATAATAAAATCCCTTTTTTCATCATGATGTTCTTCTATTCTAATGTTCCAAAATTAAAAAGAATTTCCGTTGCTCATGCAGCCCCGGAGATTATTTCTGTCTGCCGCTTGAATCTCATGTTCAAACCGCTTTATGTTTTTCATGCAAACAACTGCTGTTTATCCTTTTTTCAACCGGACTTAACATTTAAAATTCTGCATTTCACATTTTGTTGTTTTATTCCCACTCAATGGTTGCCGGAGGCTTGGAGCTTATGTCGTAGACCACCCGGTTAACACCTTTTACCTTATTAATTATATCGTTGGAAACCCTTGCCAGGAATTCATAGGGCAGGTGTGACCAATCGGCAGTCATGCCATCGGTTGAACCAACGGCACGTAATGCCACTACGCTTTCGTAAGTCCTTTCGTCGCCCATAACACCTACTGATTGTATCGGAAGTAAGACAGCCAGGGCTTGCCATACCTTGTCGTAGAGGCCTTCATTTTTCAGGTTTTGTACGAAAATGTCATCCACATCCTGCAGAATGCGTATTTTTTCGGGTGTCACCTCGCCCAAAATACGGATGCCCAGTCCCGGCCCGGGAAACGGGTGCCGTTTTAACAAATGATCGGGCATGCCCAGCGTTTTTCCTATACGCCTGACTTCATCTTTAAAAAGGGTGTTGAGTGGCTCT
>Ga0256829_1003776_pt1 | contig 10263 bp, 8 predicted proteins | sample 131447metaG_FD_185979 | JGI IMG/M metagenome (GOLD analysis project Ga0256829, IMG submission 185979) | Hydrothermal vent microbial communities from Lau Basin, Pacific Ocean - 131-447 | ecosystem: Environmental > Aquatic > Marine > Hydrothermal vents | place: Pacific Ocean: Lau Basin | collected...
GGCTGATGGTGCTGCTCGGTGGTGGGGGGCTCATGGCTCGTCGTCGTCGGACCCGCTGATTCCGGGGGGGGTTGGGTTGGGGGTGAGGTTTTCGGACATTGGGTGGCGATTCGTGTGATCCGGGGCATGTTGTCTTGGTGGCTCACCTGGTGGTGGGCTGACGGCTCATCCGCGATGGGCTCGTGGGACAGCACAGGAGCATGAACGATGTCGAACGCACGCGCCGGGGTGGTTACGGGTCTTGTTGTCGCGATGGTGGGGTGCGCGGGGGTGGCGCAGGGGATCGTGATCCGGCATGATGTTGCGGATTCGGCGTATCTGAACTATGCGGATATGAACTTCGGGTCGGTGGGGCGGATGATCTATCAGGACGGGGACTCGCAGTTCTGGAACGGGTCGGGGACGCTGATCTCGGATCGGTGGGTTCTGACGGCGGCGCATGTGGTGGACAATGCGCCGGATGATGCGTGGTTGTTCGATACGGGGTCGGGGACGCAGCGCGTGACGGCGGAAGCGGTGTACTACCACCCGGACTGGTTTGATGAAGGGGGCGCGACGAACGGGGACCTTGCGTTGGTTCGGTTGAGCGAGTCGATCTCGGATGCGACGCCGACGGCGCTTTCGAGCGGTCCTTCGCCGTTCGGTACGGAGGTGTCGCTTGTTGGGTTTGGTGGGACGGGTGATGGGAACACGGGGTGGACGGGGTCGTACGACCTGCTGCGCCGAGCGGGGACGAATATTCTCGAACCCGACAATGCGTTCGGGTTCGGGTCGGAGTTTCTGCAGTTCGATTTCGATGCGCCGGGCTCGGGGGACGAGACGGACCTGGAAGCGATGCTGATGTTCGGGGATTCGGGTGGCGCGATCATGGCGATGGGCGCGAACGGGTGGGAGCTCATCGGGGTGAACACGTTTATTGTGCCGTTCGCGGATGAACCGACGGATTTCGGGATGTACGGGGATCTGATGGGGTCTACGTCGGTGGACTTCCATCGGGATTGGATCAACTCGGTGATCCCGGCTCCGTCGTCGGTGCTCGTGCTTCTGGGCGCGGGTGGGATGGTGGTGCGACGCCGGCGCGCGTGATGGACGCTATCGTCGTTTGATGGCGAAGAAGAAGGTCGTCAAGAAGAAGGTGGTGAAGTCCGAGCCCGAGTCGGCTTGGATCGATGCGCCGTGTCCGATCGCGATGTCGGAGGTCTTGGGTCAGGACTCGGCGATGGAGACGCTGTCTCGCGCGATGGATTCGGGGCGTTTGCACCATGCGTGGATCTTCCATGGACCCAAGGGGGTGGGGAAGTTCACGGCGGCGCTGGCTTGGGCGAGTGTGCTGCTGGATCCTGAGGCCGCACCTGATCTGATGGGTCGGGTGTCGGTGGATCCGGATTCGGAGACGCAGAAGCGGATCCGCGCGGGGACCCATCCGGACTTGTTCATTGTTCGGAAGGAGCTGGCGCGGTTCGAGGAGAAGTCTTCGGTGCGCGGGGCGAAGCTTGCGACGATCCCGAAGGACGTGGTGGAGCATCATCTGATCGGGCCGGCGAAGCTGGCTCCGGTGATGTCACGGGATGCGCGTGCGGGTCGGGTGTTCATTGTGGATGAGGCGGAGCTTCTGGATCGGTCTCCGACGAATGCGCCGGTGCAGAACGCGCTGCTCAAGACGCTCGAGGAGCCCGCGCCGGGGAACGTGATCATTCTGGTGACGTCGTCGGAGGATCGATTGCTTGCGACGATCCGGTCGAGGTGTCAGCGGGTTTCGTTCCGGGCGCTGGAGCACGATGCGATGCGTGCGTGGGTGGGGTCGAGCGGGATCGAGGCGACCCCGGAGGCGCATGATTGGATGATGCGGTTTGCGGATGGGGCGCCGGGTCGGTATGCGCAGGCCGTCGATGAGGGGTTGTTCGATTGGGCGCGGACGATCGAGCCCATGCTGGCTCGGTGTGCGCGTGGGGAGTATGTGGGGGAGCTTGGTCAGACGATGGCGGATCTGATCGAGGAGCGTGCGAAGGCGTGGGTGAAGGAGGGGACGCAGCGCCGGGAGAACCGATCGAAGGAGACGGCGAACCGGGACGGGGCGGCGTTGATGTTGGCGCTCGTGTCGGGGTATGCGCGTCCGATGCTTCGGAATGCGCGGAGCGCGGGGTGGGCTGTTCATGCGATCGAGATGTCGGAGCGCGCGATTCTGGAGCTGCGCACGAATGTATCTGCGCGGTTCGTGATGGACCACCTGAGCGCGGGGTTGAGCGAGGCGGCTCCGGCGCTTTGAGTTGTGTGGTTGGGGTCAGGCTTGGACGCTGAAGGGGGCGCGGGGGGTGTCCTGGGTGGGTGGCGCGGCGGGGGTGGTGCCCGAGGCGCGTTCTTCGGCGAGTTTGTCGAGGAACTGGGACCAGGTTTCGCGCTCGAACTCGAGGAGCTCGATGGCTTTTTCGAGGCGTGGGATGTCTTTGTCGATGGAGGAGTGGAAGAGCTCGCCGTAGATGAAGAGGTAGATGCCTTTGATTTTCTGGGCGAGATCGGGGTCGGCTTCGGGGTTGATGGATTCGGAGAGTTCGAGGACGATGGTCCTTGCGTTGGTGAATCCCTCGTAGATCTTTTCGTAGTCCTTGTTGATCATGGCGTCGCGCGCTTGACGGGCGAACTTGACGGCGCCGTCGATGAGGAGGAGGCGGAGCTCCTCGGGGGGCGCGGTGAGGACCTTGGTCTTGAGGTACGGGTTGAGGGTGTTGGTATCGTTCATGGGGTTGGATATCGGGCTTCTGGGTGGGGGACTTCAGCCCGGGATGTGGGGGGTGTTACCCGATCAGGGCGATCTGTGAGAGGGAGGAGCTTTGGGATTGGATAGAGGCGATGGCTTGTTCCATGGCGAGGAACTGGGCTTGGAGGACGGAGCGACGTGCTTCGAGTCGGACGTCGAACTGTTCGATCCGGTCTTCCTGGAGGGCGATCTGGTCGTCGAAGGCGCTTTGTCGGTTGACGAGGATGCCTGCGAGTGAGTCGGTGTAGGTTTCGGCGAGTTGCTCGAACTGGAAGAAGACGCCTCGCTCGGAGAAGACGAGTTCATCGTCGGTGTTGGGGTCGTCGTCGGCGGCGCTGGTGTCGATGGTGCGGGTGGTGAAGAGGGCTTCGACGGCGTTGGGGTCTTGGTCGTAGGCGTCGCGGAACTTGGCGCTGTCGAACTCGAGGACGGACCCGGATCCGATTTTGAACCCGATCTCGGTGAGGGAGTCGAAGGTTCCGGAGAATCCGTCGTTCGATCGGAGGAGGGTGTTGAAGAGGGCGTTGCGGAGGGAGGAGACGGTGCCGTCACCGAGGAGGGTGCCTCGGGCTTCGGTTTCCTGGTCGTAGCGTGTCTGGAAGTCGATCTGTTCGACGGCGGTGTTGAAGGCGGTGACGAACTCGTTGATCTTGCTTTCGATGGAGGAGGAGTCTTGGGAGACGGAGATGGTGACGGGGTCTTCGGAGGCGGATTTGAGATCGATGGTGACGCCTTGGATAACGCCGTCGAGCTGGTTGGAGGAGGAGGAGATGAGGATGCCTTCGGCGGGGTCGGAGGAACCGAAGAAGACGCGGGCGTTTTGTCCTTCGTCGATGGTGGAGATCCCGAGGTCGAAGTCTCCGGAGTCGATGATGAAGCGGCCGTCCACCCCGGTGTTGTCGGAGGCAATGGAGAGTCGGAAGGGGGAGGAGCCCGAACCGGTGTTGACGATGGAGGCGGAGACCCCGGCGTTTGCGTCGTTGATGGCTTGGCGGATGTCTTCGAGGGTGGAGGTTGCGTCGATGTCGATGTTGACTTCGAAGGAGCCGTCGAGGTAGTTGTCTGCGCCGGTTCCGGTGGCGGTTCCTTCGAAGCGGAGTTTGTTTGCGACGGCTCCGTCGAGGTCGGTGACGGAGAGTTCGTTGGCGCCTCCCCCGGTGTCTTCGATGATGATGCCGTCGCCGGTGTCGTTGATGCGTGCGGTGACGTCGATGGTGGAGTTCTGGTTGATCCGGCGGATGACGTCGGAGAGGGTGATGTCTCCGGACCCGATGGAGATCTCGGCGCGGTTGTTGTTGGAGTCGATGATCTCGAAGGTTCCGGATCCGATTCCTGCGCCGTTGTAGAGGGAGTCGAGTCGGGTGGCTGCGCCGTAGTACCCGAGCTGGAGGTTGGTCCCGGTGATGGAGCCCGAGGTGTGGGTGCCTTCGATCCCGAGGAGTGCGGCGGTGTCGGCGCCCCCGGTTCCTCCGATGGTGAAGGTGCCCCCTCCGGTGGAGGTGTCGGTGAGTTCGAGCCCGGTTCCTCTGCTGTTGAGGGAGGCGACGACTCGGCCGTCGTTGGTGGGGTCGTTGTTGATGGCGTTGATGATGTCGTTGACGTCGCCGAGCCCGGAGATGTCGATGGTGAAGCTGGTTGCGTCTTTGGTGGTGAAGTTGAGCTGGCCGTCGGTGGTGTCGAGCCCGTTGGCTCCGTTGATGGAGGAGATGAGTGTGGAGTTGAGGCCGGCGAAGATGCGGTTTCCGTTCCCTGAGCCCGTGGTGTAGGTTCCGGCGAGCCCGAGGTCGGTGGCTGCTGTGGAGGGGGAGCCCGAGCCCGCGAAGTCGGCGATCTCGATGTCCCGTCCCTGCGCGTCGTTGATGGTCAGGGCGCCGGAGTTGGTGTCGATGGAGACCTGGATGTCGGTGTCCCCGAACTCGGCTTCGAGGGCTTCGTTGATCCGGGTGATCGCGCCCCCGAGGGTGGTGACTGCTGGGGAGGTGACTTGGAGGACGTCGTCGGTTTCGGGGTCGTCGTCGTCGTCAACGTACTCCTCGATGTCTCCCAGTCGGATTTGGACGGCGGTGTCGGGGATGTCGTCTGCGTCGGTATCGACGGTGATGGTGAAGTCGTAGATGTCGGTGCCCGAGGCGTTTCGGATGAGGAGTCCGCGGCCGTCGTTGAGGGAGGAGAGGGCGGTATTGGCGTTGAGGCCGTAGACGGAGGTCCCGGTGACGGTGTTTTCGGGGTCGATGGATTGGTCGAGCCCGAGGGATCCGAGGACGTCCTTGCTGGAGTCTTTGTTCTCGAATGAGGTGAGCCCGGTGACGACGATGCTCCCGTTGTCCACGTAGGCGTTGACGCCGGAGACGTCGTTGATGGCGTCGAGGACGTCGGTGACGGTTCCGGCGCGGGAGAGGTCTACGTCGGTGCCGTTGACGGTGATGACGCCTCGGGTGATGCCGTTGCCGTTGTTGAGGTCTTCGAGTGAGGTTTCTCGATCGAGTCGGGCGTCGGCGGATTCGAAGGAGAGGGAATCGATCCCGAGCGCGGAGGTGTCTTGGTCGGCGAATCCTCGGGTGAGGATCTGCTGTGTGGAGACGAGTCGATCGACGATGAAGTCGTAGGAGCCCTGGGTCGCTGACTGGGATGCGGTCGCGGAGAGGATGGACTCGTCGGAGACCTGTGCGGTTTTGTCGCGGAAGACGTTGTCGGTGCGGAAGCCCTTGGCGAGGTTTTTGAGCGCGTCGATCCGTGTGTTGATGTCGAGGTATGCGGCCTTCTGTCCCTGGAGCTGGACGAGACGGGACTGGGCGAGGATTTTGGGTCGGGACTCGATGGAGAGGAGCTGCTCGATGAGTGAGTTGGTGTCGAGTCCGGAGAAGAGGCCGACTCCTGAGGTGATGCCGCTCATGGGTGAACTCCGTGCCGGGGTTGGGGCTTGAGCGCCCCCTGCGTGGTCCGGCTGTTGGATTGGATATCGGCGAGATCGGGGGGAATCCTCGATGGGATCGGGGGATGGGGGGTATGTTTGCGTTTGCTCGGTTGAGGGTGCGCGTGTGCGCAAGGGGTGCGCGTGGGTGGTGTGCGAGTTCTGCGCTGGATTTGGGTGTTTCTGTCGAACCGGAGGGGGTGGTGGGCGATAATGACGGCGATGAGCGACACGACCCAGATTGGATCCGAGCTTCCGAGGCCCCCGATGCTGTTGCGTTTGGGGGTGCTGGTTGTGTCGGTTGTTGTGGGGGTGAGTGCGCTTCCCTGGATCTGGTACTCGCTCGGGTACTTCGGTGGGTTCGACTGGGCGCTCTTCGGGTTCGAGGTGCTGGCGTTGTTCGGTGGGATCTTCGGGGTGCTGCTCGGGATGGGGCGGTTCCGTGCGGGGTGGGGGATCGGGGTGACGGCGATCGCGGGGTCGGTGTTGGTGGGGTTTGTCTTTGGGTTGTACCGGGGGTACATCTTCCCGAAACGTATGGATGAGTTTCCCGATCTTGCGACGATCACGAACGTGACGTTTGCGGTTCGTTGTGGGGCGGTGGTGTTGCTTGGGGGGATGGCTTCGCTGGCGGTGTTCGCGCGGTCTTCGAGGGCGTGGGGGTACGTGGTGTGGAGCGCGGTCGTGGGGGTCCCGATGGTGGTGGGCGCGGGGTTGATCTACAAGGGGATCGGTCCGGGGGCTTGGGTGCAGAACCTGCTCGGGTCGTCGGGTCCGGTTGCTGGGGTGACGCTGCTGTCGGTGGGGCTGATCGGGATCGTGATGTTCTCGATCTCGGCGCATCTGCTGATCCGCGCGTACGAGTGTGGTCGTCCGGGTGGGGTGGACGGGTCCGATCAGAAGGCGTGATTCGGGGGTGCAGAGCGGGGTTGGGGTGTGATTTTGGTGGGTTGCGGCAATTCGGCGCGGCGATGACCCAACAATGACATCGTGAACGATCTCATTCTTCTGCTCATCGCGTTGACCTTTGCGGCGATCATCGGCGCTGGGGTTGTGTTCTGGATGGTTACGACGCTCAAGCGTGGTCGGAAGGGGGGGAACCTAGATCGGGTTTCGCTCCGGATGCTGACGGAGCGGGTGCGCGCTGTCGGGAAGCTTGTGGGGCTTGAGGTCCATGCGAAGGAGATCGCGACGGCGACGACGGGGTGGAACTGGCTTCCTCCGATTCTGTTGTCGCAGGCGAAGGTCGCGATGATCTTTCAGTTCGAGAAGCAGTACGCGATCGAGCTTGGGGCGCTGCGTGAGCAGGACGTGACGGAGCTTTCTCCGGGGCGGTTCCGGGTGTCGCTTCCGGCGATTGTGGGGTCGCTGCGGTTGATGGATGTGGAGCCGTACGACATTCAGCAGGGTCGGGTGCTGGGTTTGCTCGACGTGATCAATATGAACGCGGAGCGGCAGAACCAGCTGATGCGGACGGCGCAGGAGCAGGCCGCGGAGTTGTTCGAGAAGAACGATGAGCGGTATATCGCGCAGGCGCGTTCGGCGATCGAGCGGCAGTTGCATTCGATCGCGCGGTTGTTTGATGTGGAGCTGGAGATCGAGTGGCGTGAACAGCCCAGCACGGGTCAGCCCCGGCTTGAGCTGGATGAGTCTCTGAAGACGGGGCCCGCGAAGGTCTGAGTGGTTAGACGGCGCTGGGGTGCCAGATTGTTTTGAACTCGATGAAGGGGTCGATCCAGGAGGGGGACTCGCAGCGGTTGTCGTTGGTGAAGTCGAGATCGCTCGGGTGGATGGTGACGCGTTTGAGGTTTTCTGCGGCGCCTTCTCTGAGGGTGGTGCGCTGGGAGTCGCTCAGACCCGCGGCGTGGATGGCGATGATCTCGTGATGGGTCGCGATGTGGGGGGCGAGCTCGTCGCGGAACCCGGTGAGGGTGTTGACGACACCTCCGGGGAGGTCGCTGGTGGCGAGGGCTTCGGCGAGGATCATGCTCGGGATGGGGTTGGTCTCGGATGCGAGGACGACGCAGGTGTTCCCGGCGCAGAGGACGGGGGCGATGAGGGAGATGAGCCCGAGGAGCGCGGGGGTGTCGGGGGCGATGATTGCGACAACGCCCATGGGTCCGGGGATGGTGAAGTTGTGGTAGGGTCCGGCGACGGGGTTGGACCCTCCGAGGACCTGGGGGTATTTGTCGGACCAACCGGCGTAGTGGATGACTCGGTCGATGGATTGATCGACTTCGGATTCGGCGTTGTCACCCAAGGCGCTGATGAGTTCGGCGCGTTTGCCTTCCATCATCTCGGCGAGTCGGTAGAGGATCTGGGAGCGGAGGTAGGCGGTGGCGCTGGACCATGCGGGGAAGGCGCTGTGGGCGGCTTCGACGGCGCTGCGGAGGTCTTTGCGGGATGCATGGCAGACGTGCGCGTCGATCCCGATGGCTTTGTCGGTGACCCTTGTGGTGCGCCCGGATTCGGTTCGGGGGAACTTTCCTCCGATGGCGAGTTTGTAGGTTTTGGTGACGGGGAGTCGGTCGCTCACAGCTTGTACTCCAGTTCGAGCTCGTGCTCGAGCTTGATGCCGTCGATGCCCATGTCGGGGATTTCGGATTTGATTTTGCGTGCTTCGTTGACGGCGTCTTTGTAGAAATCGACGATGTGGAACTCTCGGCGTTGGTAGAAGCGGAGGGCTGGGGTGTTGTCGTTGGTGGTGATGAGCCAGAGTCGTTCGCAGCCCGCTTCGCGGGCTTTGGTGCGGACGCCTGCGAGGAGGCAGGAGCCGACGCCGCCGTGGCCGGCGAGTGAGTTGTGGGTGACGATCTCGCAGCCCTCGTCGGTGATCTGGTAGGTGAGGAGTCCGACGGGGTCTCCGGCGCGGACGGCGACGATCCCGGGGAGTTCGTCGGCTTGGATCTTTCGTCCTTTGGAGACCTGGACGGTGGAGGCCCAGTACTGGTTGAGGACGCGCTGGACCCAGGGTTTGTCCTCGGGGGTGAGGTCTCGGATCTCGAAGGTATCGCTTGCGGTGGGGGCGGTGGTCATTGGTGTGATTCCTTGGTGTAGGCGAGGAGGCCTTGTCGGCCTCCTTCTCTTCCGAAACCGGATTCTTTGAATCCGCCGAAGGGGGATGTGGGGTCGAACTTGTTGTAGGTGTTGAGCCAGACGACGCCGGCGTCGAGTTTGGCGGCGGTGTCGAAGATCTTGGATCCCTTGTCGGTCCATACTCCGGCGGCGAGCCCGTAGGGGGTGTTGTTGGCGCGTTTGATGGCTTCGTCGGGGGTGCGGAAGGACATGAGGGCGAGGACTGGGCCGAAGATTTCTTCTCGCGCGATGGTGTGGCTGGGCTGGACCCCGGTGAAGAAGCAGGGCTTGCAGTAGTAGCCCTTGTCGGGGAGGGTGGAGGTGGTGGGGTCGTGTCGGGTGGCGCCTTCGCTTTCGCCGTGTTCGAGGTAGCGGTTGATGGTGTTGAGTTGTTCTTTGGAGTTGATGGCGCCGACGTCGGTGTTTTTGTCGAGGGGGTTCCCGACTCGGAGTGACTTCATCCGGTCGGCGAGTTTGGAGGCGACAGTGTCCAGGATGGACTCCTGGACGAAGACGCGCGAGCCCGCGCAGCAGACGTGTCCCTGGTTGAAGTAGATCCCTTCGATGATGCCTTCGACGGCTTGGTCGATGGAGGCGTCTTCGAAGATGATGTTGGCGCTCTTCCCACCGAGTTCGAGGGTGAGTCGTTTGTTGGTCGGTGCGACGGCTTTGGCGATGCGCTTCCCGACTTCGGTGGATCCGGTGAATGCGATCTTGTCGATGTCGGTGTGGTTGACGATCGATGCGCCTGTGTCACCCGCGCCTGTCACGATGTTGACGACGCCCTTGGGGAGACCGATCTCCTGGCAGATCTGTGCGAAGCGGAGCGCGGTGAGGGAGGTGGTCTCTGCGGGTTTGAGGACGACGGTGTTGCCGCAGGCGAGCGCGGGGGCGATCTTCCATGCGAGCATGAGGAGGGGGAAGTTCCAGGGGATGATCTGGCCGCAGACCCCGATGGGTTTGGGGTTCTTGTGGGGGAGCGCGTAGTGGAGTTTGTCGCACCATCCGGCGTGGTAGAAGAAGTGTGCGGCGGCGAGGGGGATATCGATGTCCCGGGATTCTTTGATGGGTTTTCCGCCGTCGATGGTTTCGAGGACGGCGAGCTCTCGTGCGCGTTCCTGGATCCGACGCGCGATCCGGTAGAGGTATTTGGCGCGTTCCTTGGGGGGGATGGTGTTCCAGGGTTCGAGCGCGTTTCGCGCGGCGGTGACGGCGCGGTTGACGTCGGATTCGTCGGCGATCGCGATGGAGGAGAGGGTCTCTTCGGTGGCGGGGTTGACGGTGTCGAAGCGTTGGTTGGAGGATGGGGGGGTGAAGTCGCCGTCGATGAAGAGATCGTGGGTGTCGGGGATGTCGAGTTTGAAGGATTCGGGTGCTGGGTCGTAGTCGAAGAGCCCTCCTCCGAGCGCGGCGCGGAGATCGAGCTGCGCGGGGGCGCTGGGGTTGGAGCGGAGGTATTCGGACGCGTTGTCGTGCCTTGGCGCGATGGTCATGTCTGATTGTACGGTTCGGGGGGTCTCTG
>Ga0256829_1003777_pt1 | contig 10261 bp, 6 predicted proteins | sample 131447metaG_FD_185979 | JGI IMG/M metagenome (GOLD analysis project Ga0256829, IMG submission 185979) | Hydrothermal vent microbial communities from Lau Basin, Pacific Ocean - 131-447 | ecosystem: Environmental > Aquatic > Marine > Hydrothermal vents | place: Pacific Ocean: Lau Basin | collected...
TATCATAAGCTTTTAAACCAGCTCCACCAAATGGAGGAATCAACATAGAAAAATCAAATGTCTCTTCATGTTGGCTTCCATCTAACTGCTCATAATGAACCCTATCTTTTTCTACCTTATTTACATGTGCTCGTTTTATCCACTTAACATCTCTTTCTGTATATAGTGATTCAGCAAAAACCTTTCCACTTGTAACATAACCGCCCTGCTTTATGTGCATACCAGCAACACCAAAATCACCCAATTCATACTCATTTGTGATATATGTGATAGTTGCCTTATCCCTTACGCCCTCTTCTTTTAGTTTATGATCAACATTAAATGTATATTCAAAAGCGGCGCCTTGACATGTACACATACCATGTCCAGTTCCTATCAATATCTTTTTATGTTCTCCGCTTTTCATCTGAGCTATCAATTCATCTAATTTCTCATTTGCATGAATAGCATGGTCTGCAGTACAAACAGATACTGTGTTACCAGCGTCAGGTCCAAGACCCTCTGTTGCTCCAAAATTTAGTTTTGGTCCAGTTGCATTTATAAGATAGTCATAAGTAAGCTTTTCACTATTTCCAGCCCTATCTTGTCCAGTATACTCTATCGTCACAAACTGTTTTTCAACATCACTGCTTCCTTCAGGATGAATCGATATAGCTTTTGCTTGTCTATAATCTACCCCTCCTTTTTTATAAACAGGAGCTAAATCAAAAACAACATCTTCCTTGCTCATACCTCCAACACCTACCCATATATTTGATGGTATCCAGTTCCATTGGGCATTTGGTGTAACAACAATAACCTCATGATTTTTACCCAACCATTTAGCTAAAAAAGTAGCGGCTGTATGACCAGAAACACCTCCACCTAATACTACTACTCTTGCCATATCTATTCTCCTTGTAAGTTTTATAAGATGATTATATCATATTATAAATTTAATTTAATATTAATCTTGTATATTATGATATCTTTTTCAAGAAGTGTGTAGATTTGTTGCATTTTTTATACTTTTATTATAAACAGAAGGAATTGTATCATAAAGACTTATGCGCCTGTTAATAAGTCTTTATGATTTTTGTATCTATAGTATAGCGTACGATACCCATAAACATGCATCTAGTGAGTTAAGTTCACTTAGTATCTTTTTGTCAATCGGCTCATCTACCAAAATAACCGCCATAGCATTGTCGTGTTTGCCACGACCTAGTCTAAAGTCTGCTATATTTATACTGTTTTTTGATAAAATTGTGGCGATACTTGCGATAACACCTGGTATGTCTCTATTTTTAAAGACAATCATTTTGCCTTTTGGTTTAAAATCGAATCCAAAACCATTTATATTGACAATTCTTTGTTCAACATCGTCAAAAACAGTTCCGCCCATAGAGGTTACACCCTTATTAGTAGTTAGTGTAATCGTCACTTTATTATGATAACTAGATGAGTTTGGAATCTCTTCAAAAGTTGTTTCTATATTTTTCTCTTTGGCAACATAGTTTGCATTTACATAGTTTATATTGTCACCGACTGACTCTTTCAGTGCTCCGACTAATGAGAAAGTAAGAAGGGATTTTGCATATTGGCTAACATCACCTTCTGCTTTTATTTTTATGGATTTTATCTGTGATCTGTTTATCTGTGCACAAAAATAGGACATTTTTTGTGTAAGTTCGAGATATGGAACTACATTTTGAGGTAAATCTTCTGCTTTGATAGGTAGATTTAGTGCATTTGCGTATGTGATTCCTCTAGCTGCATTTAGAGCACATTCGGCTGCTTGTGTTGCTATTTTTTCTTGAGATTCATATGTGTTTGCACCAAGGTGAGGCGTGACAGATATATTATCTAAGTCCAAAAGCGGGTGGTCTGTAGCTGGCTCATAGGAGAAAACATCGATACCAGCAAAAGCAATCTTACCACTTTTAATACCCTCATAAAGAGCTTTTTCATTGTATAGACTGCCTCTTGCACAGTTTATCAATCTAACTCCATCTTTCATCTTTGCTATCTCATCAAAAGAGATGATATCAGTTGTCTCTTTATTTTTTGGTGTATGGATTGTTATAAAATCACATGCTAGTATATCGTCAAAATTTTCTGTATATGTCATTCCTAAATCAGTAGCTTTTGATGGCTCGATATATGGGTCATATGCAACTATATCCATACCAAATGCTTTTGCTCTGATAGCTACACGGCTTCCAATATTTCCAAACCCTATGATACCTAGTTTTTTGCCACTAAGCTCGACACCGTACCACTTCTCTCTTTTCCACTCCCTTTGAAGTTTGAGATTATTGTTTGCATTTACAAAACTTCTAGCACAACTTAATATGTGAGCCATGGTCATCTCAACAGCGGCTATAGTATTTGCGGTCGGCACATTCATGGCTATTATCCCTCTTTTGCTACAACCATCCAAATCAACATTATCAACGCCAACACCAGCTCTTACAACTGCTTTTAGATTTTTTGCTGCCTTTAAAAATTTATCGTCTATCGCGGTTGGACTTCTAGTTATAGCTATATCAGCAACTCCCACAACATCCAACAACTCATCTTTTGATAAGCTAACAGCATCTATCACTTCGATATCTTCTTCTTTTCCTAAAAGCTCGAATCCTTTTTGGTGTATCGCATCACATATTATCACTTTTTTTACACTCATTTCCATTCCTCTACTATTTTTGAATCTATATCATACTCTTTTAATTTTTTTGTTACTTTTTTCAAAACACCATCTTTGCTGCTATTTATATAAACATTTGGGATATTTTTATCTTTTGATAAAACAAAAGGCAATTTTAAAGATGAGAGTGTTTGAATAACACAAAAAACAGAGTATCTGTCTACATTTGAAATTATTAATTTATATGATTTTACTTTTGGCGGTATATACTTATGCAAATTAATCTGCATAAAAAGCTCATTTACAGGATATTCATATCTATTTTTGCTAGATCTTGCCAATCCATCAATCCAAGAGCTATCTAGATTTTGAGTTTTTTTCTCCATTTTTAAGGGAGAGGGATACTGTTTGGTTTGCACTATTTCATCGTCGGCATAATTGAAAAAATTATATAAAATTCCAATTACGCCAACAAATAAAATCGTAAAAAAAACACCAAGTATCTTTTTTTGCATTTACTACTTCAATTGATCTTTTAAGATATCACCTAAAGTCATTTTGTCTTCTTTGTTTATCTCTTTCATAGCTTCTCTCTCTTTAAGTTTAGATAATCTTCTAATAGAGAGTCTAATTCTATTTTTCTTATCATCTATAAAAGCGATAGCAGCTTCGATATCATCTCCAACTTTAAGTTCTTCTTCATTTTGTTGATTCAAATCCTCTTTTCTAATCAAAGCATCTACATTTTCATCTAACTCAACAAAAATACCAAAATCTTTTATATCTCTGATTTTGCCTACTACTATATCTCCATTTGAGTGAGTCTTAGCATACTTTTGTATAGGACTATCTTCCAACTCTTTCTTGCTTAGAGATACTTTTTCATTAATATCATCTATCTTAACAATTTTTACCTCTATCTCATCATCACTTTTAAACAGATCTTTACATTTATTGTTTCTATCCCATGATGCATCTTCGTTGTGTAGTAAGCCCTCTATTCCACCTATTCTTATAAATGCTCCAAAGTTTGTGATAGTTGTTATCTTTCCTGTGACAACATCACCAACATGATAGTTTTTCAAAAATTCATCAAATGGTTTTGGCAATATGCTTTTGAGTGAAACCCTGAGTCTTCTATCTTCTGAATTTATCTCAATCACTTCAACATCTATCTCTTCACCCTCTTTGATATAATCTTTAGGGTGTTTTATATTTTTATCCCAAGAGATTTCAGATATATGCAAAAAGCCCTCTATATCATTGCCTAAGTCCACAAATGCTCCATAAGGCTCTATATTGCTTACCGTAACAGAGATTGTATCACCTGCCTCTAATTCACCTTTTATCTCATCCCAAGGATCAGGCATAGCTGCTTTTATAGATAGAGACAAGTGTCTCTTCTCTTTATCATATTTTATAGCTTTTACAGGAACCACTTCACCTTCACTGTATAGTGAGTTTGGATTTACTGGACCCTTGTAGCTTATCTCGCTGTAATGGACTAAACCATCAACACCGCCAACATCTACAAACATACCATAAGTAGTGATTTTTTTGATAACACCCTCTACTACTTCATCTTTTTCTATCAACTCTTGAACTATCTCTTTTTTTCTTTTTCTGTCATCGTCAAGTACTTTTTTTCTTGATACTATTATTGACTCATTGTCGTCATCTATTTTTATGATTTTTACTTTGATATTTTTGCCCATCAATGCATTCATATCTTTTACAGCTGCTTGTGAGCGTGGCAAGAAAAACTCGATACCATCACTATTTTCAACTATAAAGCCTCCTCTGTTTTTATTTACAACTTTAACTTCGAGGATACTCTCTTCATCACTTTTGTGAGCATTGATAAACTCTTTGATTTTCACTTTTTTGATAGCTTTTTTATGAGAAACGATAGGTCGTTCATTTCTGAAACCAGATATCACTACAGATATTGTATCTCCAACTTTACATGTTACATTGCCGTCTTTGTCAGTCACTTCGCTGGTATATAGTCTTCCCTCGGATTTTTTACCAACATCAACCAAGATAACATCATCTTTGATCTCTACAACAACACCATCTATTAGTGCATCTTTTTCTGTCTCTTTGAAAGACTCTTCTAGCATAGCCGCAAAATCCATCTCCTCTTGTTCATTTGCGCCTTCAGTTTGAACTGTTTCGTTCGCCTCATTCACCATTTACTTTCCCTTTTTGTTTGATTTCTTACTTGAAGTTCGATATTATACTTAAATTTTGTTTATTTTTCCAATAACCTTTTGGATAATCCAATCAGGCGTCGATGCACCAGCAGTTACACCGCATCTATTTTTATTTTTAAACCACTCATTTTTTATCTCTTTTTCACTTTCTATCAAAAAACTATCATCACAAAACTCTTTGCAAATACCATGCAACTGTTTTGTATTTGATGAATTTTTACCACCGATTACAACCATTATATCTGATCTTTTTGCGAGCTCTTTTGCTGCATCTTGATTATCAAAAGTTGCATTGCAGATAGTGTTAAAAACTCTTACTTCCTTATAGTTTGTAACTAGATAATTTGTGATTTCCAAAAACTCATCTATCTTTCTTGTCGTTTGAGAAACAACTGCGATTTTGTTTGAAAAATTGATATTTTTTACCTCATCAACACTTAAAACAACATGTGTTCTAGTTTTCGCATAGCTTGCAACTCCTTTGACTTCAGGGTGATTAACATCGCCAAAGATAACTATATCATAACCCTCTTCACTCATCTGTTCGCAAATCTGTTGTGGTTTTGTCACAAATGGGCAAGTTGCATCTACTATATTTATACCTTTTTGTTTAAGATATGCCAAATCTCCCTTGGGAATTCCATGCGTTCTAATGATAGCTTTTTTTGCATCATTGATATCATCTATGGAGTGTAATGTTTTTACATTAAAGTCACTCTTGAGTCTGTTAATCTCTTCATTGTTGTGTATCAAAGGTCCGATTGTTGAAGCATTTTTAGAGTCTTCTGCGATTTTTATGGCTCTTTTTACACCAAAACAGAACCCATAATGTTTTGCTAATTCTACACGCATCACTCCGCCTCCTTACATATCGCTATCTTTGATAAAATCGCTATAAAATTTGGAAATGATGTATCTATACAATCAATATTATTAACCTTCATGGGTGCCAGCAATCCAGCAATCGCAAAACTCATAGCGATCCTGTGATCTCCATGGCTATCTATCTGGGCACTCTTGAACTCTGACCCTTCTATCTCATATCCATCTTCAAACTCATCAACCTTTATGCCACACTTCATCAAGTTTTCAACTACAGTTGAGATTCTATCACTCTCTTTTACTCTCAACTCTTTTGCATTTTTTACTATACTTTTTCCACTTGCTACTCCAAATGCTATAGAGAGTGCTGGCAATTCATCTACCAACCAAGCTATATTTTCACTCACTTCAACACCCTTGAGTGGAGCGCTTTTTATAACAATATCTCCAACATCTTCATACTTTGAATCTCTTTTTATAAACTCAACTTTTGCTCCCATCTTAGCTAAAATTTTATATGCTTCGACTCGGGTTTTGTTTAAAAGCATATTTTTAAGTCTTATCTTTGAGTCTTTTGTAATCGCTGCTGCAACTGCGAAGAAAAAACCACTTGATGGGTCATTTGGCACCTCTATATCTAGTGGTTTTAGAGGATTTTTTAGAGGTTGAATTTTTAAGCCTCTATCATCACTTTTTATTTTAGCTCCCATAGCACTTAGCATTTTTTCGCTATGGTCACGACTAAGAAGAGGCTCTTTATAAGCAGATTCACCTCTAGCTCTAAGTGCCGCTAAAATCATAGCTGTCTTTACCTGCGCAGAGGCTATCTTACTCTCGTAGTCAAACGGCTCTAAATCACTATTTCCTCTTATGCAAAGTGGCGCAAACTCTCCACCACTTCTTCCATCTATCTTAGCCCCTATATCTCGCAGAGGATCAGCTACTCTTCTCATGGGTCTTGAGTTTAGATACTTATCTCCACTTAAAACAAAAAAGCCTTTGCAAGCTGATAAAAAACCCATAAAGAGCCTTATAGCTGTTCCAGAATTTCCACAATTCAGTATGTCCGCTGGCTCTTTTATGCTCTTTGGAGGTGTTATTTTGATGACTTCTCCATCATCTTCTATCTTAGCTCCAAGAGTCGATACGATTTCAAGAGTGCACATGGTATCTTCTGCTCTTAGATAGTTTCTTATCACCGAGCTTTTATCGCTTAGGAGTGAAAATATGGCACATCTGTGAGATATAGACTTGTCACTCGCTATATCTTCTATCTCTAAATCAAAACTACCTTCAGAAGTGACGCTAATCATACTCATCTTATATCTATATCAAACTTTTTATTAAGTGCTTCTAGTATAGTTTCCATTGCTCCTGTTACATCTTCGTCTTTTAGAGTTTTTTCGCTTGATTGGAAATGAAATTTTATGCTTAGGCTGACTCTATCTCCTAGCTCTTCACTCTTATATAAATCTGTAGCGCCAAACTTGATAAGATTTGCAATTTCAAGAGTATCTATAAAATTGCTGATTTTAGAGTATGGCATATCTTTTGGAACCAACAGACTTAAATCTCTAGAGATTGCTTGAAAACTAGAGTAGCTTTTAACGATCGTTGTCTCCCAAGGCAGTTTTGAAAAGTCCAGTTCACAAATGTATGTTTTATCTATATCAAAATCATTTTGAACATCTACATGTAGCCTTGATATTATGCCTAGCACCTCATCATCTTTTTTGATTAATGCATGCTCGTATGGGTCACATAATTTTGTTTTTACTGGCTCTACTTTTAACTCAAACTCTCCGATTGTATTTGATATCATCCTTGCAAAAGAGTAGAAATCTATCTTTTCTGGTTTACCATGATTTTCAATATTTGCATAGCCCCTGTCGCCACTAAATACAAAAGCTATATGCATCTTTTCATCTCTATATTTATCAAAAACTGTGCCTATTTCAAAAAGAGCGATACTATTTTTTCCATATTTTCTGTTTTTACTCACAGACTCTAGCATATTTGGGATGAGTGAAGACCTAAGTGTATTTAGTTCACTTGTTATCGGATTTGCTATGTCTCTATTTTTATATACTGACTCTAAACTGTACTTCTCGTGCAAAGCTCTGTCATCAAAGATAAAGTGCAGTGACTCAAAAAAGCCATTTGTTGCAGCTTTGTATCTATATGATGCTCGTTTTTTAAAATTTACATAGGCAAGATTGTGTTTTGCACTTTGAGCAAAAATAAGAGGTTTTGCTTTTATGTTGTCAATTCCTATCATCCTCACAATCTCTTCGCATATATCTTGTTTATTCAAGATATCATGTCTGTATAGTGGCACTTTGATGTTTATAGACTCTTGTTCGTGTTTAAAAACAACCTCAAAACCAAGTCCTTGAAGTATATTTATTAGTCTATTTTTTTCTACCTCTTGACCAATCATGTCATTTAGCTCTTTTATATGAACATTGACAACTACATTTTCATAATCCTGCACAACTTGCTGACTTCCCGCATATACCACTACATCACAACCATCAACCAGCAAATTTACCAAGTAATTCATGCCAAAATCCAAATCAGGCTCACTCCCACGACTAGATCTATACAGATGTCTGTCTGGCACTATCTTTTTATGTGAACTGTTTTCCATTATAACAGTTGGATGAGAGTAGTTAGCTTCTAAAATAACCCTTTTTGACTCTTTTGTTGCTTTTGATTCACTCTCTTGTGAGAGCCCTACATAAGAGACTCTTTTCTTGCCAAGAACTGCATTTAGTCCATTGTTCTGTTTTTTTGCACTAAGAGTTGCTTTGTCATCTTTTGAGCAAAATACTTTAGAATCATAAGCCCTAAGCAATACACCTGTTGAATATGTTGCATATGCAACCAATCTATCCAAATCATCATCAAAACTCTCACCAACTAGAGCCAATCTAATATCTATAAGAAGATTTGACTTTATCTGCTTATTGTCAACCGCTTTAAATATGAATGATGACTCTATTTTGTCACCACTACTAACATTTAAAACTCTTCCTATCCCTAGTTGATTCTCCTCTTCTTCTTTGATTTCTATAGGTTTTATATCTAAGCTAAAAGGTACTGAAATATCTCTAGCAACCCCATGAATACTCAAACAATCACCTCTGTTTGCTGTGAGCTCCAACTCTATAACATCATCATTTAAAAGTGGAAATTCACTCAATGGCTTGCCCACTTTAAGCTCCCCAATACTTTCATCCAAAACCATAATTCCGTCATTTATCTTTGGAAGTCCAAGTTCTGCTGAGGAGCAAATCATGCCGTTTGAAGCAACGCCTCTCAGTTTTGCCTCTTTGATTTTAAAATCACCTGGCAACACAGCTCCAACTCTTGCAACTGCAACCATTTGACCGCTAGCTACATTTTTGGCGCCGCAAACTATCTGCTCTGTTTTATCGCCCAAATCTACAATGCAAACATTTAATTTATCTGCATCTGGATGTTTTTGGCAAGAGGTTACAAGCCCTACATCTACAAGCTTGGGCATTCTTACTTTGTTAACACTATCTACTTCCAATCCAATAGAGTTTAGCTCTTTTGCTATATCATCAGTCTCTATATCTTTTATATCTATCCACTCATTTAGCCACTGTTTTGTAATAATCATCTAAATTGCTCCAATAGTCTCAAGTCTCCTTCAAATAGCGATCTCAAATCTGGTATCTTATGCAGCAGCATAGCGACTCTCTCAATCCCAAGACCAAAAGCATATCCACTCACATCTTCATATCCAACAGCCTTAAATACATTTGGATCAACCACTCCACTGCCTAAAATCTCCAACCATCCTGTGTGAGAACAGACTCGGCAACCCTTGCCTTTACAAAATATACAGCTGATATCTACCTCAGCACTAGGCTCCGTGAAAGGGAAAAAACTTGGTCTAAATCTAACAGCAACATCTCCAAACATATACTTTAAAAAATCTTCCAGTATATACTTTAAGTTTGCAAAAGAGACGACTCCAGCTTTATCTACGACCAATCCCTCTATCTGATGAAACATGGGCGTATGAGTCAAGTCATAATCTCGCCTAAAAACAGCTCCTGGAGAGATGATGCGAATTGGTGGCTTATCTTTTAGCATGGTTCGTATCTGTACGGGACTTGTGTGAGTTCGCAAAAGCATAGAGTCTGAAAAGTAGAAGGTATCTTGCATGTCACGGGCAGGATGGTATTTTGGCAGATTTAACGCCTCAAAATTATGAAAATCATCCTCTACCAAAGGTCCCTCTTCTATAGAGAAGTTCATGCTTACAAAATACTCTATCATCTTATCCATAGTCGCCATAACAGGATGAAGAGCGCCAGAAGTCGGAGTAGAGTTGAAGAGTGTTACATCAACACTACTCTCTCTCATCTCTATTTCGATTGCCTCAGACTCTAAAATCATCTTCTTATCATTTAGAAGATTTAAAAAAAGCTCCTTATCTGCATTTAGCTTCTGTGCAAAATCTTTTTTTTCACTGTTTGGCAGAGTCTTCATCTTTGCAAACTCTGCTGCAAAAAAGCCTTTTTTGCCAAACAAGGACAGTCTTAATTGTTCTAAATCT
>Ga0256829_1003778_pt1 | contig 10261 bp, 8 predicted proteins | sample 131447metaG_FD_185979 | JGI IMG/M metagenome (GOLD analysis project Ga0256829, IMG submission 185979) | Hydrothermal vent microbial communities from Lau Basin, Pacific Ocean - 131-447 | ecosystem: Environmental > Aquatic > Marine > Hydrothermal vents | place: Pacific Ocean: Lau Basin | collected...
AAGCGGTTTTACGGAAATATCTCCGGGAGCCTCGCGCCTGTAGAATGCTTTCCACTTTTTTCTTAGATTGGTATTTACAAGCTTGCCGAATTCGCCCTCAAACGGGCTGTAATAATATGTTAGTTTTTTGCCGTCCGGTTTTATCAGTGTCGAATGCACCTCGATCGGCGTGAGAGCGCGGATAATTATTGAATCGCTATCTATAGTTTGCTCTTTCATAACGGCAATCGATTCCACAGAAACGCTATTGTTGCCCAAATTCAATTTTCTCGCACGTATGATGTTGCTTGAAAATTGCGTCAAAATCCAGTCAACCGGACTTGACAAATAAAAACTTATTCTGTTTGAAAATTCAAAGGTTTTGGTTTTTCTGTCAATTTTTCCCCTTTCTCTGATACCGGAAAACACAAACAGTTTGAAATTTCTGTTGCCTGATGCAAATCCGTTTTCATGAAGCCAGTTTGCATCAAGCCGGTCCAAAAACTGATATATCAATCCTTGAAGAAGATTGTTGTAGCTTTGTTTTACCGTTATATGATTCTCAGAAACAAGATAAATAAGAATCTGCATACGTCTCTCTCCCTGAAAAATTAAACCGCTTACTTCTCTGTCAAAAACCGATAAGAGCATAGATATTATATCTTTATTCTTTTATATGTAAAGTCAAAAAACCATTGCCCTTAAGCCTTGCTTCGGATGTATAAACTAAAAATAGAGATTGCTTCGCTTCACTTGCGTTCACTCGCAATGACGGGAAAATAAAGGTGCAATAACAATGTGATATTGCTGTATGGCACCAGACACAAAGCATAATAATGCGGCAGCCTTAAAAAGTTATCTGAAATCAAGGTTACTTTCACGCTAATAAAACAACAAATATAACTTGGCTGCATCGAGTGCTAAAGATAGCAAAGCACAATAAATCTTTATAACATCCTTTTTTTATGAATAAATAATCAATCAAACAATTATGCAAACGGCTTAGATCGATTCTGCAACTTGCCTAAGCTCTGTTTGATATTATAATAATCTTGCTGGAGATGCTTGAGATATACGGGAGTTTTTATGCTTAAGATTGCGCTTACTACTGTTGCTTCGCTTATAAAAGACAGAATATTTTACCTGATAGCCTCTATGATTCTTCTGTTTTTTCTTGTGCCTGTTTTCAGTTCGTTCTCGATGCGTCAGATTCAGGAGGTCTCAATCGTTATGTCGCTTTCGCTGAATTCATTCATCCTTCTGTTTCTCTCAATCTTTGGCGGAGTTGTAACCATCTGGCGCGATGTGGAACGAAAATACACATATACGATTTTATCTAATCCGACAACAAGAAGCAGCTATTTTCTCGGCAGATTTCTGGGATTTGCAATGATTTTGCTTGCAGTAACATTGATAAATCTGCTGCTTTCTTTAGTTGCAATTGATATATCCTCAAAGATGTATCAATCAAGACTGCCTATCCTCTGGTCAAGCATTATTCTTGCATTTGCGATGACGCTTCTTAAATATCTTATCCTTATGGCAATCGGATTTCTCTTTACATCGTTCGCTACATCGTTTTTTGTGCCGTTTTTCGGCACAGTCGTTCTATATCTGGTTGGAAATGCCTCTCAAGGCGTCTATGACTATCTTTTTCAGAACAGCACCAACTATCCTGAGCTGTTTAAATATCTGATTAAAGTTTTATACTACATTCTGCCAAATTTTTCCGTTTTTGACCTGACCGCCTATGCAGCATACGCGCTTAAGCTGAATTTGAGCTCAATTTTCTATTCGGCTGCGTACTTTCTGCTCTATCTTGGAATTGTATTATCGATTTCGATAATACTTTACAACAAAAGAGACCTTATATAACCATGAAAAAACTGTATATCATCACGGCGGTTTTAATTTTTGCCTACACAATTTTCTCCCCATATTTTCTTAAGCAGATACAAAAAAGACCGCTCAAATTAGGTTATGTTCCGCAGGGAAAATTGTATAAAGCGGCGCTGGGAGAATTCAGATGGATTACCGGAATCTATTTTGCCTTCAGGGCAATAACCTATTTCGGTGGCAAAAGCAAAGCCGTAGCAATGAAAAATTACAGACAGATTGAATATTTCAATCTTTACAGAACTATATACCAATCAATTATGCTTAATCCGTATAACGAAGATGCTTACTATTTTGCTCAGGCAGCATTTATCGACACCGGACATATAAAAGATCTCAACTTTTTGTTACGAAAGGCATTCAAATACAGACCGTGGGATTTTCAATTGCCATTCTTTCTGGGATTCAACAACGCCTACTTTTTGAGAAATTATGATAAAGCCGCTTTCTATTTCAAATTGGCAGCCAAACTTACCGGCTCATCGCTATTTACAAATCTTGCGGCTCGCTACTTTTATGAAGGAGGCAGAACAAAACTCGGCATCTCCTTTTTAAAATATATGATAAAAACCAGCCGAAACAGATCCGTCAAGTTGATTTATGAAAAACGGCTCGATGCACTTGAGAAGATTGCGTTTCTGGAAAATGCGGTCAAGCGATACAGAAAAAAATACGGCACCTTCCCGAAGAGCTTAAACGAACTCATCTTAAAGCATATTATAAAAAAGATACCCGAGGATCCTTATCACGGAAAATTCTATATAGAAAACGGCAAGATAAAAACAACAAGCAAACTGACAAATCATAGAAACGGTAGGAGAAATGGAAGTAATAAACGTAGAAAATCTTCATAAAACGTTCCGTTCGATAAAAAAGGAGAAAAAAGCGCTCAACGGAATGAGCTTTTCCATTAAAAAGGGCGAAACGGTCGGATTTTTGGGACCAAACGGAGCCGGCAAAAGCAGCACCATAAAAATAATGATGGACTTGATAAAAGCAGACAAAGGAACGGTTTTGATAAACGGCATCGATTCAACCGACTACAAGGCAAGAAAAAATCTGGGATTTCTGCCTGAGAATCCCTCTTTTGTGGAAAATCTGACCGGGTTAGAGACGGTTATCTTTGCCGCATCAATGCATAATATTGAAAAAAACGAGGCGAATAAACGGGCTTTGAGCCTTCTGAAACAATTCGAGCTTGCTGATTCGGCAAAAAAACCGGTAAGAGCATACAGCAAAGGAATGATTCAAAGACTCGGTATCATAACAGCCATAATTCATCGGCCTGAAATTATAATTCTGGATGAGCCGATGAGCGGACTTGACCCTATTGGACGCTACCAATTCAAAAAACAGATAAAAGAGCTCAACAATAACGGCGCAACTATCTTTTTCAGCTCACACATCATTCCCGATATCGAAGATCTGTGCAGCAGAGTGATAATCGTAAACAGAGGGGCTGTGATAAAGACGCTGGAAAAAGAGGACACCGAACAGATCTCGAAAACAGGTTATGAGATTGTTTTCAAAGCGGACTCAAAAACGATTGAAAAACTCGATATCACAAAAAACATCAACAATCTTGGCAACGGACGCTACTTCGTATCAACAAAAAATATAGATTTGTCAATCGCTGTTATAGAAAAACTGAAAAAATCCGAAGCCGAAATTGTGGATATAAAACCGATAAAAAACGATCTGGAATCGCTGTTTATAAAACTTGCCCAGGAACCGGAATAGCTATTTAAAGCATTCGATTTCCATTGACAAAAGACACAAGATTGTTAACCTTTGGGAATATGGAAAAAGCAACAATTCTTGACGGAAAGGCATTGGCAGCAGAAATAAGGTCCGAGGTTGCCGAAAAGGTAAAGGCAGACAAAAACAGATACGGCAAGGTTCCCGGACTTGCCGCAATACTCATAGGAGATGATCCAGCAAGTGTGCTTTATGTCAATATGAAAAAAAAAGCATGCAACGAAGCAGGATTTTATACGGTCAATCATCATCTTCCTGATTCCATAACCGAAAACGACCTGATAGAAATCATAAACAGTCTGAACGAGAACGAAAAGATTCACGGCATTCTGGTTCAACTCCCGATACCCGGCTCCATCAACGTAAACAAGGTTATGGCAGCAATAGATTACAGAAAGGATGTTGACGGTTTTAATCCGTATAATATGGGTATGCTTGCTATAGGCGACCCTCGCTTCATAGCATGCACACCGCTTGGGATAATTACGCTTCTTGAGCATTACAAGATTAATCTTGAAGGAGCCGATGCTGTGATTGTAGGGGCAGGAACGGTTACGGGAAGACCGCTTGCTTCTATGATGCTAAACCGCGGTGCTACGGTTCAGATCTGCCATGTTTTAACCAAAAATCTCGAAGAAAAGGTGAAAAAAGCCGACATCCTGGTCAGTTCAACAGGTCAATCCGGACTCATAAAAGGCAGCATGGTCAAAAATGGTGCGGTTGTGGTGGATGTCGGAATCTCGAAAAAAGAGGGAAAGATTTCAGGGGATGTAAGGTTTGATGAGGTCAGTAAAATTGCCTCATTCGTTACGCCTGTTCCCGGAGGTGTAGGACCGATGACAATAGCAATGCTGATGAAAAACACATATGACGCATATAAACTTTCTTTAAAAAACAATGCCGCAGGATAAAACAATCAAATCGGTGCTGATTATCGGCTCAGGACCGATTGTTATCGGACAGGCATGCGAGTTCGACTATTCCGGCACTCAATCGATAAAGGCGCTTAAAAGCTGCGGAATTCGTGTAATTCTTTTGAACAGCAATCCGGCAACCATAATGACCGATCCCAATCTTGCCGATGCAACCTATATCGAACCAATTACCACCGATGCGCTTGAGAGAATAATCGAAAAAGAACATCCTGATGCAATATTGCCGACTATGGGAGGACAAACCGCGCTGAATCTTGTCACCGATGCGCAAAAATGCGGTGTTTTCAAGCGCCATCCGGTCAGATTGCTGGGAGCTGACATAAAAACAATCAAAAAAGCCGAAAACAGGGAGCTTTTCAAAAAGGCGATGCAGGAGATATCGCTTGATATTCTCAAATCCGAATCGATTACAGATATGAATCAAGCCGAAAAGGCAATAAAAAAAATCGGCTATCCGGTCATAATAAGACCCTCCTATACACTCGGAGGAACAGGTGGAAGCGTTGCCTATAACGAAGCGGAATTTTATAAAAAGGTAAAATGGGGGCTTGATATCAGTCCGGTCGGCGAGGTTTTGCTCGAGGAATCTGCTCTTGGGTGGAAAGAGTATGAGCTTGAGGTAATGAGGGACAAAAAGGATAATGTCGTAATTGTCTGCTCAATAGAAAATCTTGATCCGATGGGTATTCATACCGGAGACTCGATAACGGTGGCTCCGGCAATGACGCTTACCGACAAGGAATATCAGATTATGCGTGATGCCGCAATTGCGGTTATAAGAAAAATCGGGGTCGAAACGGGAGGCTCTAATATACAGTTTGCCGTTCATCCCGAAACCGGAAGAATGGTTATTGTAGAGATGAATCCGAGAGTATCCAGATCATCGGCATTGGCAAGCAAAGCCACCGGTTTCCCGATTGCAAAAATCGCAACGCTTCTGGCGGTGGGCTACACTCTGGATGAAATACCAAACGATATAACCGGCGAAACATACGCGGCATTTGAGCCCACACTTGATTATGTGGTTGTAAAATTTCCGCGTTTTACATTCGAGAAATTTCCGAATGCGGACAATACGCTGACAACGCAGATGAAATCGGTCGGAGAGGTTATGTCAATCGGCAGAACTTTCAAAGAGGCACTGCTTAAATCAATCAGATCGCTTGAAATCGACCGATACGGATTCGAGACTCCCGAATACGGCAAAAATTTCGATGAAGCATTCAACAGATACGCTGCAACGGCTACACCGGATCGAATCTGGTATATTGCCGAGGCTTACAGACAAGGATATGACACCGATAAGATATACTCCTTGACCGGCATTGACAGATGGTTTCTCAATCAGATAAAAGAGGCGGTTGATGTTTCGGTCCGGCTCGAGGGTTCTCAACTTGTCCCCGAATCGCTGGCAAAAGCAAAAGAAACCGGATTTTCGGATAGATACATAGGAAAAATCACCGGCACAAGCCAGCTTTTTATAAGAAAAAAGCGCAATCAGTGGAATATAAAATCGGTTTTCAGGATGGTCGATACCTGCGCTGCCGAGTTTGCCGCAAAAACGCCGTACTTTTATTCCACCTATGAAAAAGGCGAAAATGAGTCGATTCGTTCGGAAAGAAAAAAGGTTCTTGTTATAGGCTCAGGTCCGAACAGGATAGGACAAGGTATCGAATTTGATTACTGCTGCTGCCATGCTGCGTTTGCACTGAAAGAAGCCGGCATCGAGAGTATAATGCTCAACTGTAATCCTGAAACCGTTTCGACCGATTATGATACCTCCGACAGACTCTATTTTGAACCTATCACATTTGAAGATACGATGAGTATTATTGAAAACGAAAAGCCGGACGGTGTGATTCTGCAATTCGGTGGTCAAACCCCGCTGAAACTTGCCAAACCTCTTAAACAAGCAGGGGTCAAAATTCTCGGCACCGATCCGGAATCGATCGATATAGCCGAAGACAGGGAGCGTTTTGGTATCCTTGCAAAAAAACTCAGACTTAATCAGCCGGAAAACGGCTTGGCAACAACAAAAAACGATGCAATGAGTATAGTTGAAAAGATAGGTTATCCGGTAATTGTAAGACCCTCTTATGTTCTGGGCGGAAGAGCAATGGAGATCTGCTACGACAGAGGTGAGCTCGAGCGATATATAGATGAGGCGGTTCAGGTCACAGGCGAGCATCCGTTGCTTGTAGATCGTTTTCTTGAAAACGCAATAGAGATTGATGTCGATGCTGTTGCCGACGGAGAAGATGTTGTAATTTGCGCCATAATGGAGCATATAGAGGAAGCCGGAATTCATTCGGGCGATTCAGCATGCTCCATACCGACAAGAACAATTCCTGCAGAGCTTATCGATGTTATAAAAAAGCAGACGAAAGATATCGGCATCGCCCTGCAGGTTAAAGGGCTTATGAATATTCAATACGCCATAAAAGATAACAAAGTATATCTGCTGGAAGTAAATCCTCGCGCATCCAGAACCGTTCCGTTTGTAAGCAAAGCAACAGGAGTGACTTGGGTAAAAATAGCAACCGAGATTATGCTTGGAAAAACAATAAAGGAGCTTGGCGTCAAAGAAACCATACCGGATCATTTTTCGGTAAAAGAGGTTGTTCTGCCATTTGTAAAATTTGCCGGAACCGATGTAATTCTGGGACCGGAGATGCGCTCAACAGGTGAGGTTATGGGAATTGCAGGCAGCTTTGAGGAGGCATTTTACAAGGCTCAGATTGCAAGCAACAACCCGCTGCCAAAAAGCGGCACCGTTTTTATAAGTGTTTCCGATCCGATAAAGGAATCGATTGTAAAGGTAGCAGAAGAACTAAGCAAACTTGACATAAAAATCTGCGCAACACGCGGCACCGCAAAAGCCATAGCCGCAGCCGGAATTAAGGTCAATGTTGTGAAAAAATATAATGAGGGACGTCCAAATATAGTTGATACCATAAAAAATCATCAGATTGACTTTATAATAAATATACCGCAAGGCAGAGTTGCAAAAAAAGACTCTTTCTATATAAGAAATGCGGCAATAGTTAATCAGATTCCATATTGCACGACCCTGAGCGAGGCAAAAACCATTGTTAGTTCTATAAAATGGAAACATAATGGCAACAAAGAAAGCTATGAAGAGCTTCAATCGCTGCATAAAGCTGAAATAGGGGAGGTTTGATGAACAATCTGATAACAGAAGAAGGCTACAAAAGACTTCAGGAGGAATTTGATCGATTGAAAAAGCAGAGACCGGAGATCATCAAATCGATTTCAGTTGCAAGAGCGCAAGGGGATTTGAGCGAGAATGCGGAATATCACGCCGCAAAGGAAAAACAGAAATTTCTTGAAAATAAGATTTCAGAAATCGCTAAACGTCTTGGGTCGGTGAAAGTTATCAAAACATCGCAGATAAATACCGATAGGGTCTCTTTCGGCTCAAAGGTGCTGCTGTATGATATTGATAACGATTCGGAAATAAGCTACAGAATAGTAGGACAAGATGAAACGGATCCGCAAAACGGTATGATATCGGTAACAAGTCCGATAGGAAGAGCGCTGATAGGAAAAGCTGTCGGCGAAGAGGTTACGATAAAGATTCCCTCCGGAATCAAACATTTTGAGATAGAAGAGATAACCGTTTGATAGAAACTCGGGGCATAGTTGTATCAAATAAGCCTGTAGCAAGAGCTATTTATCAAATCGAAATAGAGACCGAACAATTCGAGCCGCGAAAACCGGGACAGTTTGCAATGATAGGAATCAAAGATGGAGATTTTCATCTGAACAGACCATTCAGCATATATAGGCAAACCTCAAACAAACTGACATTTCTGATTCAAAAAAGAGGAACAATTAGCAAAAGGCTTATAAAAAAAAGACCTGGCGATAAGCTAAGAATTATCGGTCCTCTTGGAAACTGGTTTACAGAAAATCAAGCAGTTGTAGTTGCTGCCGGGTCTTCGATTGCAACTTTCGGCGATTTTATAGAAAAAGACGGCTCAACTGTTTTTTACGCAGCGGCATCAAAAGATGACCTGATTAATATCAATGTCGATTTCCTCTCCACTATGGACGGAAGTTTTGGATTCAGAGGCAACCTGGTTGAGCTTTTCAAAGCAAAATTTGAAAAATCAGACAAAAGAAGCATATATCTTGCAGGACCGTCTGGATTTATCAAAGCTTTCAGAGACTCTGTTGATAAAGAGATTATAGCCAGATGCTATGTTTCACTCGAATCATATATGGGATGCGGATTTGGAGTATGCCAGGGATGCACGGTAAACACAAAAAATGGCTATAAACGGGTTTGCAAAGACGGTACAATATTCAGGCTCGATGAGATTATCTTATGATTGGCATAAAAGTAGCAGGGCTAAACTTTTCAAATCCGTTTATTGCAGCCTCAGGAACATTTGGATATGCAGATAGTTGTCTTGATTTTTATCATCCCGATAGCTTGGGCGGATTTGTGCTTAAAGGTATCTCGCTTAAACCAAGAAAAGGCAACCCGCCGGGACGCATCATAGAAACCCCATCAGGAATGATCAATGCAATCGGGCTTGAGAATATTGGGATAGAACACCTGGTAAGCGAGAAGATTCCCTTTATCGAAACACTCAAATCGGTGGCAATAGCGAACCTTTACGGTGAATCCGAAGAGGAGTTTATAGAGCTTGCCGAAAGGATTAACAAGATAAAAAGAATAGACGCAATCGAGTTAAATATCTCCTGTCCGAATGTCAAAACAGGCGGAATGCAGTTTGGAGTATCGTCAAAAATGACCGCCAAGCTCACAAAAAGCGTAAAGAATGTCTCTTTGAAACCGGTAATCGTTAAACTTTCTCCAAATGTAACCGATATAACTGAAATTGCGAAAGCCGCCGAAGAATCTGGAGCCGATATGGTTTCACTTATAAACACCGTTTCTGCCATGGTTATCGATACTAAAAAGATGCGCCCTGCCCTTACGAACCGGTTTGGAGGGCTCTCCGGTCCTGCAATACGTCCGATAGCAGTTAGGATGGTTTATCAAGTGTACGAAGCGGTATCAATACCGATAATAGGAGGAGGAGGCATCACATCAGCAGATGACGCATTGCAGTTCACAATGGCAGGCGCCACCCTTGTTAGCATAGGAACATACAATTTTGTCTCGCCTGCATCGATTCCTGAAATTATAAAACAGTTTGAAAATGAGGTAAAAAAAACTGATTATCCGTATTCTGATCTTATCGGTATTGCTCACAGGTAGCATTTCGCTTGACGGATCCGCCTCAGGCTTAGATAAATTTATACAGAACTTTAGCAAACTAAAATGCATAAAGGCTGAATTTGAGCAAAAAAGCTATATAAAACTTTACAAAATCTGGAAAACCGCAAAAGGCAAAGTGTATATCAAAAAAAACAGGGGAATTGTCTGGATTTATCCCGATAAGATCACAGGGGTGTATAACGATAGGATATTCCTTTTCGGGAAAGGATATGAGCCTTATATAAAAAAACTTTCCAAAGATGATCCGGTTGCATTCCTATGGAAAAAAGGAGTAATCGACAGGTTTGATATAAAAAAAGAGAAAAAAGGTTGGCAATTTGTTATGAAGAAAAACCGCGATTACAAGGCAACAATCATTTTCAACGACTCGGGGCTGATATCGCTTATAAAACAAACCGACCTTTTCGGCAATATAACG
>Ga0256829_1003779_pt1 | contig 10260 bp, 8 predicted proteins | sample 131447metaG_FD_185979 | JGI IMG/M metagenome (GOLD analysis project Ga0256829, IMG submission 185979) | Hydrothermal vent microbial communities from Lau Basin, Pacific Ocean - 131-447 | ecosystem: Environmental > Aquatic > Marine > Hydrothermal vents | place: Pacific Ocean: Lau Basin | collected...
CAAATGGTGAAGTATCTGCAATCAGTTGTGACTTGGCTTTAGGCATCCGTTAGATACAATATTGCTGATATTCACAATAGGCTCATCAAGGTTGTGACTTGGCTTTAGGCATCCGTTAGATACAATATTGATTGTACAGGAACATTCACTATCACAGTTGTGACTTGGCTTTAGGCATCCGTTAGATACAATGCATATTCTGTAAGTGCTTGAAAGGCTGGAGAAATCCAGCCTTTTTTGTTTTTAGAATTTGCCTAAAATAATTCAATTTGGGCTGGTGTAGTCTCTGTTTTTTTGCGTCTTTTCCCATAAAACACCTCCATTCTGCCAAATTGTTTGTCCGTAATCTGAATCAATCTTATCTCCCCATCGGGTGGCAATGATTTTTTCACTCGCTCAAAATGCACCGTAGCATTTTCCTCACTGGCACAATGCCTAATATACACGGAATATTGCATCATGCCAAAGCCATCTTTTAGCAATGCTTTGCGGAATTGAGTGTAGTGTTTGCGCGCAGCTTTGGTATCTGTAGGAAGGTCAAACATGGCAATAATCCACACCGAACGAAACCCTCCAAAAATCATCGCATTAAGGCATGGGGATAATCAGCGCTTGATCTTCCCCAGCCAAGCTACGACATAAATTTGCCGATAAAAAATGCAATGCATTCATCAAAGGTCGTTTTTCGCCAGCAAGGAAGACATCTTGGGAAAGCACACCAAGCAATGCTTTTTTAACCTCTGGTGTAATATTGAACTCACCCTGCTGCCAATATTGAAATACATGATAATCCATCAAAGGGCGAAAAGGCTCCATCACATCATCTGCCAAAGGGTATGCATTATAGCGATTATGATGATGCAGCCCGAAAGATGGATGTAATCCGCCGCCGCAAAGCGCTCTTGCCACTGCCGCCCGCAGAACAGTGTAACCATAATTCAACATCGCATTGGGCGGCAGGCCATCGCGCTTGCGGCGGAAATCATTGCCCAATAAACACTTCCAATATCTTGCAGCAGCTTGAGCCTCATGGTTTTCCACATCCCCAGATTTTACCTTATTAGCCAATCCGCGAAGCCCATCACCACCCTCTTTTTCACATACATCCAAGCACCACGCCTGATGCCTTATTTTCGCTTGCACAAGCTGCTTCCATAACCGCTTTTTCACAGGCGCTTTAGCTGCAACCTGCGCTCGGTATTTCTCTGATTGCACAGAGTGCGTATCCAATGGCAAAAGCAAGCCATTGGGATGATGGTTCTTGCCGCAAATCACCACAGCTACATTATGGGCAAGCAGTTCGTTGAGCGCTGCATGACTATACGTGCACCCCGGATGATCCACCATCAATACGCCTATATCTTCAATCGGAATCGAGCCAACCACCTCTCCCTGCCGCTTCAGCACAAGCTGCATATCTTTTACCGAGATATAAGCAGGAGCGGTGGATATTTCGATAATGCGTTTAATCATTTAATAGCTTTCCAATAGCATTAACTGTGTGCAACTTCATGTTTTTCACCATGAGTGCTGGTATCGTTAACTCACGGTCAGGAAACGTCTCACTATCATTTGCAATAGTACTTGCCGTATGAAGCCTCAAATGCACTCTTTTATTGGAGCTGTCTAACTTTTGGACTCTATAGCATATTGAGGATTCTTCCTTATCAACACTCACCAAATCATTAATATGCAAAGCCATCACAAAGTCATATTGTTCACTATGTTCTGTTTTAATAATTGGCTCAAATAAAACACCGCGTTTAATGGCAGACTTACTTCCTGTCATTGCCCTTCGATAAGCTTCCAAGGCGGTTACAAACACCCCTTTATATGCCTTCGTTTCTTTATGCTGAATAATTTCAACATGGTGCATATTCCCATAAGCCATCCAGCGAAACACTTTTCCTTGTTTGTTTTTCACTCCAAATTTTGTGGATTCAAGCTTTTTACGTGTTGTTTTGGATTGCACGATACGCACGCGTTTGATTGGTGTTTTTCCATCTTTGTGATAAACAACAACCCCTTCCGCAAAGGCTTTCTTCGGGTCATTCCCATAAGCCAACAGATGCTTGCCAATCAACTCCCGCACCTCTGAATCCACAATCTTTTTGACTTGCGGCAATTTGAAATCAGGTGAAAGGTTTGCGCGATAAACAGTTCCTACACCTTCAATAAAACCAACACCTGTTTCTTCGTGCAATCCACCTGTTATTTTTCGGTGTGGGGTATGAGATACAATCATATTTTCTAATGCTGTATGCAAATCATTGCGAAGGTTCTGCCAAGGTGGGTCAATATGAATATCTTTGGGCGTAAAGCCTTGCTTTTCCTTTTCCAAATCTTTTGCCATCCGCACCAATGCCGTATAAAAGCTGCGATCAATACATGCCGTAACCACCGCATCAATCGTATGGTGGCGGTGATCCACCCTATCCTTGTTTTTCTTATCCTGACCAATAAGGCTGTTTAATCCCCATTGATGGCGCAACCAACCTGTCATGATACCCTTGGTTACATTGATGTCTGCGCCTAAAGTTTTGAGATAATCAAGCGCAACTTTAGATATATACCGTGTATCATTGAGCTGGGTGCTAATAAAGTCGCGTTGCTGCACATCAGCGGCTTTCATAAAGAAGCGATTCTTTTTGGACTTTACACTTCTATCCCAGCGAGAAATGCGTTGCACGATTTGTTCCCATTGCTCACCTGAAAAAGCATCAACTGGCGTGCGCTGCCCTTTTCGTCTGTTTTCTTTTGTTCGGCAAATCACTTTATTCATATAAGAATCATCCAGTGATTGGCTGTATGGAAGAATATGATCAATTTCAATATCAGCACTAAATAACTCTGCCAATGAAATCTTTCTTCCACTGATGTCGTAGGCACACATTTCTTGCTGATCTTTCCACAGTCGGTATTTTAATTTGTCTGCATGACTTGGATATTTCGATAAGTGAAGATGTGGATACTCTTTACCTGCTTGCTGGTACTTTTCCGATGCTTCCTCGTTAACCTTGGTGTTTTTCCGCTGCCTAGCAGTAAAATCTTTATAGCGTTTGGTGTTCATTTCCAAATCGCGTGCCATTTCAATACGAATTTTGTCTGGCTTTCCATATTCAGCAATAAGCGCATTGATGACGCGGCGCAATTCATACAAACCTTTACTGACAATGGGATTGGGTATTTCAGGAGGAAGTCCTAATTTATCAACAGTACCGCCCTGTTCTTGTTCGTAGCCATAACCAGCACTCACCCGCGCATCTGAATAGATTTCTCCCTGCTCCAAATAAGGAAGCATCTTGCGAATTGCCTTTAACGAAAGGCTCCCATGCCCAGGCTCAAACTCCAGCAGGCATAAATTTACCGCTGTTTTAACATCAAAGCCCCAATGCCCCATAAGCCGTTTTTTAAGTGCCGATTTCTTTTGAAAGCTTAACAAATCTTCAAGTAGTGCTAGCTGATCATCTGCACTCATGCCATCCCATTGTGGAAGCACAACTCTAATTTCACAAGCTGTGATATTTCCCTTGAGCTTTTTATTAGCATCTTCAAGATTAAATTCAGCAGATTTATCGAGCTTTAGCTCTCTACGCATTGCAGGAAAGGTTATACTTGGTTTGTTTTCAAACAGAACCTTTAACTTTTCTTTTTGTTCACCTGATAAGGCAACCCACGCGTCATCAAATCTATCAAAGTATTGTAGATTATTGATGTCTTGTAGATACCGAAAGCGTTGATATTCCAGACGAGCAACCCTCGCCCTTTTACTTTTAGGTTCCAGTGAACATTTACCTACACGGTCTTCTTTAAGCTTTAATGGTCGCTGGTAAAAAATAATGTTGTCAACCTGTTCTTTTACTTCATCCGTAAGGGTGTCATGGTGTTTTTTCTGTTCTTCCCAAATCATTTCAAGCTCATCACGATACATTTGGCGATCTGTGCGCAAATGCCCACCAGAACGATTGCGATTTCGTTTGTAATCACCATGTTTTAAAGTTGCTAAATACTCTCCCAAAGTACGGCAACTGACAGAGTCTATTTTCTGCCGAAGTTGACTAATATCCTTCTTAAAAGCTGTTTCTTCTTTTGCTTTCTCCGTGGTATCACCTTGATTACTTTCCTCATCTAGTTCATTCAACACGGATAAAACATCGGGATCATCTATCATATCACTTAACAACGTTTTTCGATTGCTTAAAAAGCCTCTGCGCTGAACAAGGTGTAGAAATACACGCCCAAGTTCAAAAGGTTCAAGCGGTTCATCCAATGCTTTGGCTCTTAAATCGTAAGGGTTTCCTAATGTGTTTAATATTTTTTCGGGTTGCGCATGACCTTTGAGTGCTTCAGGAAGAAGCTCCAGTGAAACCAAGTAATTGAGCATACGCTGTTTACGTCGTGCCCTACGTTGAATCACTCTGCGAGCTAACCTTGCATTACGGCGTTTTACATTTTTTGGCGTAGGTGTTTTTTCTTCTACTGCTTTAGTGAAAATACGGCTTCCCAAATCAATGATTCTTGAAGGTTTACCATCGACTTCTTCAAGAAGTGCCCAACCAATCGAATTCGATCCCAAATCTAAACCAAGTATTTTTGTCATAATTCACTCTCCACAAAAAGCTTGCAGAGAGCATAGCAAAGGAATTATAGTTTTGCCATTGTATCTAACGGATGCCTCGAAGTCTTTTCATACCAATGAAATCATTTTTTCGTAGGCAATGCTTTTAAGCAACCATAGCCCTCGCATTCGGGGGCTTTTTTTATTTCAATGTTTAGTTTTAACACTGGGTAATGTGTATTTGGAACAGACCTAACGCAAAAGAGGAACGTAACATCAAGTCACGTCCCTCTTTTTTTATTGGTGGCGCTTCAGGGACTCGAACCCCGGACACCCGGATTATGATTCCGGTGCTCTAACCAGCTGAGCTAAAGCGCCTTTGCAGTGGCGCGCATTTTAGGGGTGAACTTGCTTTCGTCAATCGCTTCTTTTCAAGCCCGCTTTCTGCTGCCATGATGCAGGCATATTCATCAAGGGGAAGCTTGAAGTGACCGATAAAGAAAACCAACCATCCAAACCTATGCGTATCTTATCGGGTATGCGCTCTTCTGGTCGCCTGCATTTGGGGCATTACAAAGGTGTGCTTGAAAATTGGCTACAATTACAAGATGAGAATGAGTGCTTTTTCTTTGTTGCTGATTGGCATGGTTTAACCACTGAATATGCCAATCCATCGGTGGTACAAGATGGTTTGTGGGATATGGTCATGGATTGGTTGGCTGTGGGTATTGACCCTGAAAAGGCGACTATTTTTATCCAATCCCAAGTGCCAGAGCATGCGGAACTGCATTTGTTGTTTTCATTTATGACACCACTTTCATGGTTGGAACGCGTGCCTACATACAAGGATCAAATCGAGCAATTGCGTGAAAAAGATTTGGGTACATACGGATTTTTAGGCTATCCACTGTTGCAATCTGCGGATATTCTTATTTATCGTGCTGATGCTGTACCTGTGGGTGAAGATCAAGTGCCGCATGTGGAATTAACGCGTGAAATTGCACGCCGTTTTAACCATTTGTATCGCCAAGGCATTCCTCCTCTATTCCCAGAGCCCAAATCATTGCTGATGCCAGCATCCAAACTGCCCGGCTTGGATGGTAGAAAGATGAGTAAATCATATGGCAATACACTTGTATTATCTGAAACATGGAAAGAAACAGAAAAGAAAATCAAAACTATGCCGACTGATCCTGCACGTGTACGTCGTGATGATGCAGGCACACCTGAGAAATGCCCTGTTTGGGATTTCCATCAAGTTTATGCTACAGAAGATGAGCAGGCTGAAATTCAACAAGGTTGTACATCTGCAAGTATTGGCTGCTTAGATTGTAAAAAAATACTGATGCAACATTTAGAAGCAGAGTTAACCCCTATTCGTGAACGTCGCATAGACATTACAGCACACCTTGATGATGTAAAAGATATGGTCAAAGCTGGCAATGAAAAAGCCAGACGTGAAGCCTCACGCACCATGGATAAAGTGCGTAAAAGCGTGAAGCTGGGGTATAAATTCTAATGACTATGCAAGCTGAAATAGTGGAAACGCCTGAAAAAGGTCAGCAAGAGCACCTTTTTGAAGCCATGCAAACCGCTTTGCCCAGCCTGCCACCAGTGCAGCTTGATGCATTTGAAGGGCCATTGGATATTTTGTTGCATCTTATTCGCAAGCAAAAAATGGATATTTTTGATATTCCTGTTGCTACGATTACCGAACAATATTTAAATATTATTGAAACCCATCAGGCACTGGATATTGATGTGGCGGGCGAATATTTGGTGATGGCAAGCACTTTGATGCAACTTAAAAGCCGTATGCTTCTTCCTCGCGTTGAAATCGATGAAGAAGGTAATGAAATTGATCCCCGTGACGCTTTGGTGGCGCAATTGATGGCTTATGAGCAATACCGTATGCTGGCAGAAGAAATAGATGAATTGCCTCGCATGCACAGGGATGTATTTAAACGCGCTGTATTCCCAGAAGCCGATGATGTGGAGCGCCCCTTGCCTGCTGCTGATTTGGAAGGTTTGTTGGCTGCATTTGGGCATGTGTTAAAACGTATGGAAAGTGAAGTTCGGCACAGAGTGGTGCTGGAAACCATGAGTGTGCGCGAGCAAATGCAGTTTGTGACCGAACGGCTACAACAGGGCAGCACACAACTTTTTGATTTATTGGGTAACCATGCACATAGAGAAGCGATTGTAACCACGCTACTCGCTATTTTGGAGCTATGGCGACAGCGCGTGATTCAAGTGGTTCAAACCCAAAATTATGCTGCCATCACCCTGCTTCTCACGGTGGATGAAAGTGATACCTCGCAAGAAGGAGAAGTTTGATGCTAATTCACCAACTTGAAGCCTTTATTTTTGCCAGTGATGAGCCGCTTAGCATGGAAAAGTTGCGTCGGTTTTTTCAGGGTGTGGAATCATCGGAATTGAGGGAAGCTTTAAGCACGCTGGAGCAACATTATGCCAATCGAGGCATACAATTGATGCAAGTCGCTGGTGGTTGGCAGTTTCGCACGGCTATTGAGCATAAAGCTATTGTGAGTCAACTATGGCAAACCCGCCCGCCTCGCCTATCTCGCGCTATGCTGGAGACTTTGGCCATTATTGCATACCAACAACCCACCACACGGGCGGAAATTGAAGCCTTGCGGGGTATTCAGGTTTCCAGCTCTATCATGGGTGGCTTGCTTGAGCGGGGTTGGGTGAAAGTATTGGGGCGCAAAGATGTGCCTGGTCGCCCCCATTTATACGGCACAAGCAAACAATTTCTTGCTGATTTTGGTTTGAAATCACTGCATGACTTGCCCGATTCATCACAATTGATGAGTGCTGAGGATATACAACAAGGTGAGCTTCCCATACAACAACATACACAAGAAGATACGGATAGAGCGCATGAGCAAAGTAGAGAATAATACGCCACAGGGTGAACGTATCAACCGCTATATGGCAGGTTGCGGCTTATGTTCGCGCCGTGAAGCTGATCGTTGGATTGAGGCTGGGCGTGTATCGGTGAATGGTGAAATCATTGCTCAACCTGGGGTTCGCATTACCGAGCAAGATAGCGTAAGTGTGGATGGTAAGCCCATTACGCAAGTCACAGAAAAGAGTTATATGATGTACTACAAACCCAAAGGCATGCTGTGTTCGCGCAGGGATGATCGCAAGCGCCCATTGATTTATGATCAATTGGATGTGCCTGCCAATGTGCAATCGGTGGGTCGTTTGGATATGGATTCGGAAGGATTATTATTTTTGACCGATGATGGCGCTTTGGCGCAAGCACTCACCCACCCCAGTTATAAAATACCACGTAAATACCGCGTACGTATCACAAGCCAATTAAGTTTGGATGCTTTGGCACAATTAAGAAAAGGCGGCATTGATATGGGTGATGGTGATTTCAGTGACCCTTGGGAAATTATTGTCGATAGCGAAAGTCAAGGGCATAGCTGGATAAGCACGACCATTTACAGAGGGCGGTGGCGCGAGGTGCGCCGCACATTAAAAGCTGTAGGGCATGATGTGCGCCGCTTGATTCGCGTGAGGTATGGCAATATAGGTTTGGATTTAGCATTAAAACCAGGGCAATGGCGCAGCCTACGCAACAAAGAAGTACAAAATCTAAAAAAAATGGTGGCACAACCACCCAAAACACAAGCTTAATTGACCATGCCTAGCGTATCCACCATGGAGATTTACCAAATCATGTCACAAGCTTATGGTGAGCAGCATTGGTGGCCAGCAAAATCGGCTTTTGAAATGATGGTTGGTGCTATTCTTACGCAGAACACCAATTGGAATAATGTGGAAAAAGCCTTGGTTAATTTGCGCAATGCCCATGTTTTGGATGCAGAAGTGATGATGACATGCAATCAAGAGATGTTGGAAACATGGATTCGGCCTGCCGGCTTTTTTAGACAAAAAGCAGCACGTTTGATTGAATTGTGTCACTTCTATATGGAACGTGAAGGTGTACAAGGTATGAAACGCTGGCCGACAAAAGCACTGCGTTCACGCTTATTAGATGTACACGGTATTGGTCCTGAAACTGCTGATTCTATTTTATTGTATGCGGTGGAAAAACCCATATTTGTCGTGGATGCCTACACCAAGCGCATTTTTCATCGTTTGGGTTTATTGCCTGAAACAGTACAAGACTATGATGATGTACAAGCCTTTTTTCACCAGCGTTTGGCACATAGTTTGTTTATCTTCCAAGCTTTTCATGCCTTGATTGTGGCACATGCCAAAGCCCACTGCCGCAGCACACCGCTGTGTGATGATTGCCCTCTCTTGTCATGCTGTGCGCATGGGAAAAGCATCGTATCCGATGAAGGTAACGAGGCTATTTAGTTCATGTGGGTTGACCCACCAGTAACTTTAAATCAATTACCACGAGAACCCGGTGTTTATCGCATGTTAGATGATAAACGCAAGGTGATTTATATAGGTAAAGCACGCAATCTTCGCAAACGTGTATCCAGCTATTTTCAGCGTAAACCTGATTCACCACGTACACAGGCCATGGTATCATTGATTGCAAACCTTGAATTTACCATTACAGCATCTGAAGCCGAAGCATTGATTCTTGAACACAATCTTATCAAGCAGCTTAAACCACGCTATAATGTATTGCTTAAAGATTCCAAGTCATACCCCTATATTTTATTAACCGATGAGAGCTTTCCCAAACTACAACTTTATAGGGGCAAGCGTGATAAAGCGGGTGAATATTTTGGCCCTTTCCCCAATGCTGGCGCAGTGCATCAAACATTACACAGCATGCAAAGCATCTTTCAATTGCGCGATTGCAATAATGCGACCTTTCACCATCGCACAAGACCTTGCATACAATATCAAATTGGGCGATGCAGTGCGCCATGTTCTGCGCTGGTATCGCAGGTGGAATACCAGCGACAAGTCAATGATGCTAAAGATTTCTTACAGGGCAAAAACGATAGTATTTTAAATCAATGGCAAGCTGATATGGCGCAGGCATCTGAGCAATTGGCATTTGAAAAGGCATCAGTATTACGCGATAAAATTAAGGCATTACAAACCATTCTCGCGGGCAATGAACAGGGTGATTTACCCGATGATGCTGATGCTATCGTTATTTTACGTCATCCCAATAAGGTCTCAGTCAGTATTGGCGTTCGTCGTTCAGGCTATGATTTAGGTACGCATCATGTTCATATCAAGCAAGCTATCGATGCACCTGATTTGGAGATATTTCAATCCTTATTGATAGAGCGTTATCAACACGAAGCCTTACCTCAAGAGCTTGTATTTCAATGCGATGAGGCTCTTTTGCAAGAGCTTAGAATGCTTTTAAAACTACTGCATGCCAAACATACATGCATCATCAAATCACCCAAACGAGGTACACGCTTGCAATGGTTGGCTGATGTGCGCCGCAGTGGTGAGCAGCAACAGGCTGGCACCAGCTCACGCAATCAAAAGCCTGCATTTGAGGCTGTAGCTGAATTATTGGGCTTGGATAAAACACCACAATTGATTGCAGCGGTAGATAATGCGCATTTGGGCGGCAAACAAACCGTGGCTGCGATTGTTTATGGTGGCTGGCAAGGCGCAGAAAAACAATATTATCGGCGTTACCAGTTGGATGAATTGGGTGAAAATGATGTGCCTGATGGTGATGATTATGCTGCCATGCAAGCTGTTTTATC
>Ga0256829_1003780_pt1 | contig 10260 bp, 10 predicted proteins | sample 131447metaG_FD_185979 | JGI IMG/M metagenome (GOLD analysis project Ga0256829, IMG submission 185979) | Hydrothermal vent microbial communities from Lau Basin, Pacific Ocean - 131-447 | ecosystem: Environmental > Aquatic > Marine > Hydrothermal vents | place: Pacific Ocean: Lau Basin | collected...
GCAGCACCCGCCCCGAACTGGAAGTCGGCATCTGCGGCGAACACGGCGGCGACCCCGACACCATTGAGTTCTGCCACCTCATCGGCCAGAACTATGTGAGTTGCTCGCCCTTCCGCGTGCCGGTGGCCCGCCTCGCGGCGGCGCAGGCTGCGCTCAAGCATCGGGCGTAAAAGATCTCTCGTAACTCACGTTATGCAATGGAGTGGCCCCATGGTCTGAACGCCCTCACCTTACCCCCGCTGCGCGCCCCCTTTCCTCTCCCACTGGGAGAGGAAAGGGGGCTGAGCCGCCGCGAAGGGGGATAGGTGAGGGCGAAAAAGCAAATGGTCAATGACTGCATGGGCTGAAATTGTTGTCTTCCAATCACCGCTGTGTAAAAAGCAGGGCGGGATGCCATCCCGCCCTGCTTTTGTTTTTTGCGAGGCCGGAAAGCGTTACCCCGCCTGCCATGCCAGCCGCCACGCGGCCCGGCGGCTGATGTGAGGCGAGCGGCGGAGCAGATACCACCGCACCCACGGGCGGAGCAGCCGCACCAGCGGCAGCCGCCAGCCCATCAGCTGCCGCAGATCTTCCAGGTAATCGTCCAACGTGCGCTGCTGGAAGCGCAGCAGGCGCTCGCTTTCCTCGGTATCCAGCCAGTCCACAGGGTAGGGTTCGCGGCTGAACGCGGCTTCGGGCAGCATGCCGATGCCCACGGTTTCCAGAATGCGGGCGGCAACTTCCCGGTAGCGGAACCGGCAGCGCGGGCCGCCGCCGATGTGCAGCGTTTTGCCCCACACCGCATCGCTGACCACCGCGTGGGCAATGGCCTGAGCCACATCCTTGCGGTGCACGAACTCAATGCGGTTGTTGAGGGGGACATCAAACATCCCCGTGTCTAAAATCAGGCTTACCGGCAGCGCCGCCGCCAAACGGAAGATGACCCACTGCAGCGAAGAAGCACGCACCAGCGCTTCGGCTTCCACCTTGTGGCGGGAATAGTGCTCCATGGGGTTGGGCTTTTCGTCCACCCGGCGGGGCGGGGCGAGGTGCTGGGTGGGGCCGTAGATGTGCAGGGAGGAGGTGAACAGCAGCCGCGGCGGGCGGGGCTGGGCTTCCATTGCCGCAATGAGGTTGCGGGTGCCGCCGACGTTGACTTCCCGCGCCCATTCGGGGGCTTCTTCACTGCCCTTCCCCGTGGCCGAAAGCCGCGGGATGACGAAGGCGAGGTGCACGACCGCATCCTGCTCTTCCACCGCGGCGGCAACAGCCTGCGGGTCGCGGATGTCGCCCCAGAGCAGGCGGGCATCGCGGCGGAAGCGGCGGGCGGCGCGGCGGTTGCGGCGGGTGAGGGCGTCAAAGGTGGTGACGCGGTGGCCGTGGGCGAGCAGGGCTTCCACCGCCGCCTGCCCAATGTTCCCCATCGCACCGGTAACGAGCACTTTCATTTTGAACTCCTTTCGCTAATCGCCAATCGCTAATCGCTATCCCTGCATCCCCCACCCCTGCAGAATGGTCAGCACACCCTGCTGCGCCACCTGCGGCCAATCGGCATCGGCGGGCAGCAGCAGCCCTTGCAGCAGCACGCCCGTGGCAAAGGCGAGCAGCACGCGGGCGGCGGTGAGCGGGTCGGTGTTCAGGGGCGCGCCCTGTTGGGCGGCTTCGCCCAGCCATTCGGCGAACAGGTGCTCAAAGCGGCGGTAGGGGGCGACGGTGGCCTGCCATACGGCGGGGTCGCGGACGGCCTGGCTCCAGAAATCCAGCAGCAGCGGCCACCGGGCGCGGCCTTCTTCCCAAATGGGCGCCAGTTGGCGGCTCATGGCCTGCAGGGCTTCCGGCAGGGAAGGCGTCGCGGCGCGCTCGGCTTCCAGCGCGCTTTGCAGCCGCCGCAGCCAGGCTTCCAGCAGGGCGAGGAAAACCGCCTGCTTGGAGGCGAAATGGTGGTAAAACGCGCCTTTGCTCACACCGGCGGCGCGGCAAATTTCGTCCACGCTCACGGCGAGGTAGCCGCGGGCGGCGAACAGGCGCTCGGCGGCTTCCAGCAGGGCGCGGCGGGTGGCTTCACTGCGGGCTTGTTTGGGCATGGCGGGCTCCGAGAAGGGGGACGCTTAAAATCATACCGACCGGTCGGTATGATTTTACCGCGGGTGGTGCGGGAAGGCAAGGGGAGGGGCGGTATAATTGCGCCGGATGTTTTTCAGGAGGCAGTGATGGCAGAGACCGAACGCAAGCGGTTGGGCGTGGCGTTGAGCGGCGGCGGGGCACGCGGCCTGGTGCATCTTGGCGTGTTGCAAGTGCTTGACGAGGCAGGGCTGGCGGTGGATTTCCTCGCCGGCACCAGCATGGGCGGCATGATTGCTGCCGGTTATGCGGCGGGGCTTTCCCCCGCCGAGATGGCCGAAATGGCGCGCACGCACGGCCTGCGCCTGCGCTCTTTGTGGCGGTTTGTCGATTTGGGGCGCAATCGGCAGGGGATGATCCGCGGCGACCAGATAGAGGCGTGGGTGCGCAGCGTGTTGGGCCGCAAGACCTTCGCCGATTTGCGCGTTCCGCTGACGCTGATGGCCACCGATTTGAACGCCGGGCGGGAAGTGCGCCTTACGGAAGGCTGCCTGGCTTCGGCGGTGCGCGCCACCGTGTCGATCCCGGGCCTGCTGGCACCGGTGGAACGCGACGGCATGCGCCTGGTGGACGGCGGCCTGCTGAACAACCTGCCGGTGGATGTGGTGCGGCAGATGGGCGCGGACGTGGTGATCGGCGTGGATGTGTATTCCGACAACACCGCGTCGTTCTGGCAGTACCTGGCCCGCAAACGGCTGATCGCGAGCACTTTTGGCGGCATTATCGCCAACCTGGGCGATGCGCTCAACCTGGTGATTCGCGCCCACAGTGTGGAGCGGTTTGAAAAATACCCGCCCGACTTTTTCCTCAAGCCGCCCATCCCCCCGCAAATCACCGTGATTTCGGGATATGACCATGCGGAAGAACTCATTGCTTTGGGGCGCGAAGCCGCCGAGGCCGTTTTACCTGCTTTGCGGGAAGCCCTGAACGCGGCGGCGTGAGCGCCTGGGAGAGGTGCCCATGAACGATTTCCCCCGAATGGATGGCAAAATTTGCCTGGTGACCGGTGCAACTTCCGGCATTGGCCTGGCGGCGGCTTCGGCATTGGCGGCGCTGGGTGCGGAGGTTGCCGTGGTGGGGCGCAATCCAGCCAAAACCGAGCGGGTGGCGGCGAAAATTCGTGCGGAAAGCGGCAATGCGCGCGTAGAAGCCTTCCTGGCAGATTTTGCCGACCTGGAGCAGGTGCGGCGGCTGGCTGCGGCGGTGCATGAGCGCTTTGAGCATCTGGATGTGCTGGTCAATAACGCCGGCGCCTTTTTCCTCCGCCGCGAGATGACCCCCTACGGCGTGGAAAAGACCTTTTTGGTCAATCACCTGGCCGCTTTTTTGCTGACCAACCTGTTGCTGGAGAGGCTGCGGGCTGCTCCTGCGGCGCGGGTGGTCAATGTTTCTTCGGTGGCGCATCGGTCGGCCGTGCTTGATCTGGAAGACCTGGCATTTTCCCGCGGTTATTCGGGCATGAAGGCTTATGCGCGCTCCAAACTGGCGAACATCCTTTTTACGCGTGAACTGGCGCGGCGGGAAGCCGGAACGGCGCTTACGGTCAACGCGCTGCACCCCGGGGTGGTGGCTACGGGCATCTGGAAGGCGGGCTTTGCCCCCGTTGACCGGCTGGCGCAGTGGGGCATGGCCCGTTTTGCGCTGACGCCCGAAGAAGGCGCAGACACGCTCCTTTACCTGGCGACTTCCCCCGAAGTTGCGGGGGTGAGCGGCAAGTATTTCGTCAAGCGCAAGCCGGTGATGCCTTCGGAAGCGGCGCGCGACGATGCCCTGGCGCGGCGTCTTTGGGAAGTCAGTGAGAGGCTGACCGGCCTGGCGTCGGCGAAAGAGGGGGGTCAGGTCAGCGCCTGAAGCGCCTCGGCCACGGTCAACGCCCCTTCGTAGAGCGCCCGCCCCACGATGGCGCCTGCCAGCCCGGCGGCTTTGGCGGCCCGCAGGTCGTCCAACGATGCCACGCCGCCCGAGGCGATGACTTCCAGGCCGCTGGCGGCTTGCAGGGCGGCGGTGGCTTCCAGCGCCAGGCCGGTTTGCAGGCCGTCGCGGGCGATGTCGGTGAAAATCACGGTGCGCAGCCCCAGCGCGGCCAGGCGGCGGGCGAAGGTGGCGGCTTCCAGGTCGGTGGCTTCGGCCCAGCCGCTCACCTGCACGCGCCCCTCGCGGGCGTCGATGCCCACGGCGATGCGTTCCGGCCCCCAACGGCGCAGGGCTTCGGCCACGGCTTCAGGCTGGCGGGCGGCTAAAGTGCCCAGCACCACCCGGCTGACGCCCGACCGCAGGGCCTCGCCTGCGGCGTCCAGGCTGCGCAGGCCGCCGCCGAACTGGACGCGGGCGCCCCGCGCGGCGGCTTCCTGCAGAATGGCTTGCAGCGCGGCACGGTTGGCCGCGTCGCGCTGCCCAAAAGCGCCATCCAGGTTGACGACGTGCAGCCAGCGCGCGCCTTCACGCAGCCAGCGGCGGGCGATGGCGGCAGGGTCGCTGGCGTAAACCGTTTGGCGGGCAAGGTCGCCTTGCTGCAGGCGCACCACCTGCCCGCGGTGCAGGTCAATGGCGGGGTAAAGGGTGAACAAGGGCAACTCCTTTCACGGGAAAATAGCAGGTGTGGCCTCGCGGTGCAGGCCTTCCAGGAAGCCGCCAATGCGCGCCAGGCTTTCTTCCCAGGTGGGGTGCTGCTCATAGCGCCTGCGGGCGGCGAGGCCCATGGCGGCCAGGGCGTCGCGGTGGCGGTGCAGGTGGCGCAGGTGGGTGGCCAGTTGCGCCACGGCGGTGTCGTCCGCGGCGGGCAGCAGGAAGCCGTTTTCCCCCGGCGTCACGAATTCCCACGCCGCGCCGCGCTCCCCGGCGAGCACGGGCAGGCCGAAGCCCATGCCTTCCAGATAGACGATGCCGAAGCCTTCGTATTGCGAGGGCACGGCCAGCACCTGGGCCTGCCGCAGCAGGCGGCGCAGGGGCTCGTCGTCCTGCCGCCCGTGGAAGCGCACCCGGCCGCGCAGGGCGGGCTCCTGGGCCAGGCGGCGCATCCGGCGGGCGTAGGCCGGGGCAAAGGTTTCGCCGCCCACCACGTCCAGCACGGCTTCGGCGGGCCTCAGGCGGGCCAGCGCCTGCAGCAGCACGTGCAGCCCTTTCCGCGGGATGAGGTTGCCTAAGAAGAGGACGCGCAGGGGGCCGGGCTCGTGGGCGCGGGAGCGGATGAAGGCGGCCTCGGCGTGGGGGTGCAGGCGGTCGCCGCCGGGGTAGGCCACGATATGGGGCGGCAGCGGTTCGCCCCGCAGGCTGGCGACCGCGGCCTGGGTGGTGCGGCTGTTGAAGATGAAGGCGTCCACGCTGCGCAGGTAGGCCCGCTCCACGGCGCGATAGAGGGAGAGCAGCGGGCGCGGGTGGCGCTCGTCGCTGCGCAGGTGGTGCACCAGGCTGACGATGGGTGCGGGGGAGGCTTCCCGCAGGCGGCGGTTGAGCAGAAAAAATGAAGGGTGGTTGAGTTCGTCCTGGATCCAGAGGTCAACCCCCGGATCCCGCAGGCGGTGCAGCACCCGGGGGTTCAGGTTGTCCCCCAGATGGCGCAGGTAGTTCCGCCAGGGCAGGGAAACCACGGTGACGCGGTGGCCGTGGGTTTCCAGGTGGCGCACCAGCAGGCGGTCGTAGAGGTAGCCGCCGGAGAGGGTGCTCAGCGAGCCGTAGATGATCAGGCCGAAGTGCATGGAGGTTCCGGTGTCAGAGTGTTAACGCAAAGAGCGCAAAGAAGGCAAAGGCGCAAAGAGCGCAAAGAAGGCAAAGGCGCAAAGGGCGCAAAGAAGGCAAAGGCGCAGAGGGCGCAAAGAAGGCAAAGGCGCAGAGGGCGCAAAGAAGGCAAAGGCGCAAAGAGCGCAAAGAAGGCAAAGGCGCAAAGAGCGCAAAGAAGGCAAAGGCGCAAAGGGCGCAAAGAAGGCAAAGGCGCAGAGGGCGCAAAGAAGGCAAAGGCGCAGAGGGCGCAAAGAAGGCAAAGGCGCAGAGGGCGCAAAGAAGGCAAAGGCGCAGAGGGCATTTCTGTGTTTTCTTGTAACTGCTCGGCCGGTGGAAATAGAGCACGGATGACACGGATGCTCACGGGTTTTTAGGACGACAAGGCCGCCCAAAGGGCGCCAAGCAATGGGAGGAAGTATGATGCTTTTCCGCGTTTTTCATCCAATCTGTGCTATCTGTGAAATCGGTGGATGTTTTTCTGCGAAATCTGTGGAATCTGTGGTTTTCCCTGCTTGGGCTGAGCAGTTACGAAATCTGTGGTTTCTCTCCGCCGTGGCTGAGCAGCTGGTCGGCGTCAGGTGCGTCCTGCAATATCCAGCTGGTGGGCGATGTACACCAGTTCGCCGGCCCGGATTTGGGTGTGGCGTTGGGCGGCCCAGGCGGCCAGGCGCTGGGCGTCCACGGCGGGGTCCTCCTGCAGGGCGCGCTGCACGGTGGCGACGATGAAGTGCAGGAAGTAGGCTTCGTCGCCGGGGTAAGCCCCATGGCGGGGGAAGACCACCCAGTCCGAGGCCCCGGCGGCCAGGATTTCGGCGCCCAGGCGGGGCAGCAGGGTGAGCAGGCGGCGGCCTGTGCGGCTGCTTCCGGCGGGTTGGCCGTTCACCCGGCGCTCGTCCATGGTGCGGTGGTAGCGGGCCATGAGGTGGTCTTCGTAGGCGGGGGCGATTTCGGGGGCGAAGATGGTGTCGCCGTCAAAGTTCAGGGTGAACCAGAAGCACCCGCCGGGGCGCAGCAGAGCCAGCAGCGGCGGCAGGGCGCGGTGCAAATCCACCAGGTCCAGCACGGCGTGGGCGATGAGGGCATCCCAGCGGGGGGCGTCGGGCGGCTGGCTGGTAGCGAAGGTGAGCATGTCGGCGGCCACGCATTCCACCCGGAAGGGGGACGGCGGGGCGGCCAGGCGCTCCTGGGCCGCGGCGATGTTGGCCGGGTCGGCGTCCAGCAGGGTGTAGTGCACTGGCGCGTTGGTGAGGCCCCAGGCGGCGAGGCGTTCCACCATGGTGCCGATGCCACCGCCGACTTCCAGCACCCGCAAGGGGCGGTGGGCGGGCAGGCAGTCACGGAAAGCCTGCCACACCGGGCGGTTCAGGGCGCGGTCATCTACCGTGCGCTTGGCGGCGAGGTAGCGGGGGAAGTCGGAGAAGTCGGGGGAGTTGGAGGCGTCAGGGAAGTCGCGGGAGTCGGGAAAGTCGTGGGGGGTCATAAGTCCACCGTGTACGCCGCCCAGGCAGTTTCGTGCTCCCACAGACGGACGGTGAGGCGGGTCAGGTTGGGCGCGGCGATCTCCGGTGCCAGGGCCTGGGCGAAGATGCGGGCAAAGTGCTCCAGGCTGGGGTTCAGGCCGGCGAATTCGGGCAGGTCATTGAGCAGGTGGTCGCGGTAGCGGGCGATGAGGCGCTCCAGCGCGGCTTCCACGGCCACAATGTCCACAAGATAGCCGTGCTGGTCAAGGCTTTCGCCTTCCAGTTGCACTTCGGCGCGGTAATGGTGGCTGTGGGGCTGGTTTTCCGCCCCCCAGTCGCCGCCGATGAGATAGTGTTGAGCGATAAAGTCGCGGATGACGGTGAGTTGGTACATGGGTTGCCTCGTGAGTTGGGAGTTGGTTACCTGGTTGCTTGGTGGATTGGTGGGGGTGGTCGTGAAGTCGTGAAGTCGGGAGGTCGTAAAGTCGTAAGGTCGTGCAGTTATTGGGGCGCAATTCGCAATTCGCTATTCGCAATTCACTCATGCATAAGTGAAGATTACCTGGATTGCTTCCTCAGGTCGCTCATCCAGCAGGCGGTAGGCCTCGGCGGCCTGGGCGAAGGGGAAGCGGTGGGTGATCAGTTCCTCGGCGGGGAAGGCGCGCAGCATGTCCCAGGCCACGCTCAGGCGGCGGGCTTTGCTCCAGCGGCCCGTGTGTTCCGGCGCGAGGGTGCTCACCTGGCTTGCCAGCAGGCGGATGCGGCTGCGGTGAAAGCGTCCGCCCAGGTCCAGCGGGGCGCGTTTGGTGCCGTACCACGAGCCGATAACCACCCGCCCGGCAAAGCCGGTGAGTTCCAGCGCCAGTTCCAGCGCCTGGGGGTTGCCGCTGACTTCGTAGGTCAGGTCGGCGCCGTCGTAGAGGTCGCGGGCGCCCAGGGCTTCGCGGGCGGCTTCCAGGGCATCGGGCGCGGCGGGATCCAGGGCTGCCGTCGCGCCGAGGCGGCGAGCGGTTTCCCGCCGCAGGGGGTAGCGGTCGTAAACCACCAACGCCGTCAGGGGGAATTGCGCCAGCAGCGCCGTGGTGAGCAGGCCGACCACTCCTTGCCCCAGCACGGCGGCTTTTTCGCCGATGCGCGGCGCGCCATCAAGCAGGAAGTTGACCGCGGTCTCCATGTTGGGCAGGAAGGCGGCGCGCTCCGGCGGCACGCCCTCCGGCACGGGGAGCAGGCTTTCTACCGAGGCAACAAAGCAGGTCTGGTGGGGCTGGAAGGCGAAGACCAGCCGCCCCTGCCACGCGGCGTCCACCCCGGCGCCCAGGTCGGTCACCCGGCCTGCGACGGCGTAGCCATACTTGAGGGGGTAAGCCAGCGCGCCGGCGAGGGCTTCCAGCGTTTCGTCGGCGGCCAGCGCCTGGGGCATCTGCCCGCGGTAGATGAGCATCTCGGTGCCGGGGCTGATGGCCGAGATCAGGGTTCGCACGCGCACCTGGCCTGGGCCGGGGGCGGGGCAGGGTTCGGTGCGTTGTTCTACCCGGCGGGGGGCGGTGAAATAGAGGGCTGTGTTTCGCATAGGCAATCAAATGAGCGGCGGATCAGCGGGTCAGCGAATCAGCGGGTCAGCGGAGCGGCGGGGCAGTCACTTGCTAACTGCCACCCGCTAACCGCTAACCGCTAACCGCTAACTGCTAACTGCTAACTGCTAACTGCTAACTGCTAACGGCTAACTGCTAACTCTTCCCCACACCACCAGATCGCGCCCCAGGCGCATCATCTGCCAATCGGGGGTCAGGCCGGGGAAGGCTTCCACGCTTTCCGGCTGGGGCACGCGGGCGGGCAGGGGGCCGATGGCGGGTACGCCGCCGACGAAGTAGGGCACGATGGTCAGCAGCGCCCAGTCCGCCAGCCCGGCTTTCAGGAAGGCGGTGAGCACCCGCCGCCCGCCTTCCACCATCAGGCTGCACACCGTTGTTTCGTATAGCCATGATAATAAAGCGGGGAGGGAAACGCCCTCGGCGCTGTGAGGCAGGCGCACCACCTCGGCGCCCTGCGCTCGCAGCGCCGCTTCGTTCTCCGGCGGCGCGTCTTCGGCGGCGGCGATCACGCACCCCCGCGGATGGCGCAGCACCCGCGCCGTGGGCGGCGTGCGCAGGTGCGAATCCAGCACCACGGGGAGGGGGTGCGGCCCGCCCACCCGCCGCGCCGTCAACTTCGGGTCGTCGGCCAGCACCGTGCCCACGCCCACCAGAATCGCGCCGTGGGCTGCCCGCAGGCGGTGGGTGAGCAGTTTGGTTTCCGGGCCACTGAGCGCCAGGGGGGCGTCGGCCCGATGGCTGATGCTGCCGTCCAGGCTTTGCGCGTAGGTCAGCGTGACCAGCGGACGCCCGCGGGCGCAGGCGGTTTCCGCAGCGGTTCGGATTTCTTCCACCGGGTCGGGAAGGGCGTTCATCGGCGGTCAGCTCTCTTTTTTATGGAGCGCCCGATGGCCGAAAGTCAGCAGGTGGCGCATCCGGCGGGCTTTGGTTTCCAGGTAGGCGCGGTTGTCTTCGTGTACTGTGGCTACCACCGGCACGCGCTCGGCAACGGGCATGCCCAGGGCTTCCAGGGATTCTATTTTCTGGGGGTTGTTGGTCAGCAGGCGCACGGATTTTACACCCAAATCGCGCAGAATTGCCACGCCGACGTCGTATTCCCGCTCGTCGGCCTGATGCCCCAAAATCAGGTTGGCTTCCACCGTGTCATAGCCCTGGTCTTGCAGGTTGTACGCCTTCAACTTTTCCAGAAGCCCGATGCCGCGGCCTTCCTGCCGCAGATAGACCACCACGCCGCGTCCCTCGGCGGCAATGCGTTCCATCGCGAGGTGCAACTGCTCGCCGCAATCGCAGCGCCGCGAGCCGAGGACATCGCCGGTGAAGCATTCCGAATGGATGCGCACCAGGACGTTTTCCCCGGCCACATCGCCCATCACTAACGCCAGGTGCTCTTT
>Ga0256829_1003781_pt1 | contig 10256 bp, 6 predicted proteins | sample 131447metaG_FD_185979 | JGI IMG/M metagenome (GOLD analysis project Ga0256829, IMG submission 185979) | Hydrothermal vent microbial communities from Lau Basin, Pacific Ocean - 131-447 | ecosystem: Environmental > Aquatic > Marine > Hydrothermal vents | place: Pacific Ocean: Lau Basin | collected...
GTTCGATTGGAGGAGAAATTAACCTAAATTTTATCTCATTAAATTCTTTCCAAATACCGTGATTTACAATTTTAGCTGAAAAAATTTGATCTTGCAAACCGCTTAAGTCTTCTTTTAGTGAAGTTAAACTATGCTTTTTGTCTTTATAATCTTTTAGAGTAAGGTTATATTCATTGACCATTTTTTGATATTCTTTGATTTTGCCTATAAGTGTTTTAGGTGGATTTATATTTCTTTTTTTAAGCTCCATTATCTTCTTTTTTATTTCTTCGACAATAGATTTGCTATTCATTATGAGTCTTTTTTTGTTTTCTAAGTTTTTTGAATATGGTTTTAATTTTATACCTATTTTTTTAATCTTATCTTCTATATCTTTAATTCTTTCTTTAAACTCTTTTGTGGAAGATGGGTCAATCATAAGCTTATTGTTGTTGCCCTTTACTTTTTGTATATCAATCAAATTACTAGCTTTCAAAGATGCATTTGAGGTTAGCTCTTCTATATAAATATTTTTTGCACTTATAGTTCCTCCGATTGCATTTTTAACACGCACCGTATCGCCAGTTACTGTTCCACCCTCTAGTCTTCCAATTTCTATATTTTTACCGATAACCACACCTCTGTGAACTGATATAGTTATCTCATTAGCTTCTATTTTTGCTGTTTTATGAGTTTGTCCTTTTATCTCAACAATTTTTGCTTTTATGGATGCACCACTAGCAATATTTCCTTCTATATGAATTTCAGAAGTCTCAACTTTCATGCCAGGTCCAATAGCATCTTTAAAAATATCGCTCTCTTTTACATTTATTTTTACATCAGAGTTTATATTGGCTTCAATAGAACCAGTGGTTCTAAAATCAACTGATTCTATATCCATTTGTTCAGCTATGTCATATGTGGAATTCTCAAAATTAACATATCCATTTTTATTTGCCTGATAAAGAATCTTATCATCATCTTCTTTTTTTACTATATTTTCTGTATGAGAAATTACAGACTCATTTTCTGATTTTGGCTCAGACACGCTTAAAAAACTTCCTTGACAATTTCTCCCAGGGATTCCATCTTTTGCCTTAATATACTCGATTATAGTCTCACCTTTTGACACTGCCAAGATAAAACCTCTCCTGGTATAATCAACTCTATCTTGACCATCTTTTACTTCAATTTTATTTTTGTAAGGGAAGAGAGTCTTATCATTTATCGCTTGAACTTTTTCTAGTCCTTGACAAGCTACAAAAGTACAATCACTCTCTAATAAATTGTTAATCCTTATATTTGCTACTATTTTTTTAACTTCTATATACATTTTTTCATCTCTAATGCCAACTAAAATATTTGCACGAACTTTTTTCATATTTATATTTTCTATAATTTTAGATTCAAGTTTAATAAAGTACTTTACATCTAAATTCTTCTTGATAATAACGACAATCTTGGTTAAAGTTTTATTTCCACTTAGTGTTATTTCTGGGATTATCCCATCTGCATCTAATTCTTTTTTACTAAAGACTTCCACCTTAAAATGTTGCTTAACTTTAAGTTCAGGGTTTAGTAAAAAATTATCATCATTAAATAGATTTTTATCTTTTTCAGTAACTTCAGTATATTCTCCACCTTTTTGTGTTCTGTAGGCAGTAGTAACTTTTAGTATCCTAAATGTGAGTTCTTTTGAATCTATATTGTTTGCTGATGCTATATTTTTAATCTCATCATTGATATTTTGTGTATCAATAATTATAGATTTAAATTCTTCTCTCTCCTCAACATTTTCTTTTTGCTCATCACTAGAACCTGTTAATTTGTCCAAAAATCCCAATACATATCCCTTGCTTAAATCGTATAATCAAATATCGACCCGATTATACAATATTTTAGATAAAAGCTCCATTTAACGCTCATTTTGCTATCATTGCTATATGTTTTTAAAATCATTTTTCACCAATAGCATTGGTATCTTAGTATCTAGAATTTTTGGCTTTATCAGAGATTTACTTACCGCTTCTATACTAGGTGCTAATCTATACAGTGATATTTTCTTCATCGCTTTTAAACTGCCCAATCTTTTTAGAAGAATTTTTGCTGAGGGTGCTTTTACTCAAAGCTTTATCCCAAACTTTGTAAAAGCGAAGAAGAAGTCACTTTTTTCTTATAAAATATTTATGCGTTTTATACTATTTTTGCTTCTGTTTTCTCTTTTTGTAACTCTATTTAGCGATTTTTTCACTAAACTCATAGCTATAGGCTTTGATGAGAAGAAGATAAAACTTGCCTCAACTTTTGTAGCTATAAATTTTTACTATCTTCCTTTGATATTTTGTGTCTCATTTTTTGCGGCACTTTTGCAATACAAAAATCACTTTGCAACCACAGCTTTTTCAACGGCACTTTTAAATATATCTCTCATAAGTGCCCTATTGTATAGCAGAAATTTAAATAAGCAAGATATTGTATATGCCATGAGTTACGCGGTACTTATCGGTGGAGTTTTACAAGTCATAGCACACCTAATAGCACTCAAGAAAAAAAGATTATTAAAGATTTTTGTAGTTGGTTACAGATTATCTAAAAAAAGCAAAAAGCAAAAACAATCAAAGATATTTTACAAATCTTTCTATCACGCGATTTTAGGAAATTCAACCGCCCAAATCTCTGCTTTTTTAGATACTTGGTTAGCTAGTTTTCTAGCCAGCGGGAGCATAAGTTATCTATACTATGGCAATAGAGTTTTTCAACTTCCGCTTGCTCTTTTTGCTATAGCTTTAAGTGTTGGAATATTTCCAAAGATTGCAAGAATGCTAAAGACAAAAGACGAACAAAACGCACTTAAATTGGTGGAAAAATCTTTTTGGTTTTTAGCTTTTACTCTTAGTATTTCTATGGTAGGTGGCATTATTTTAAGCCAAGAGATAACAAAACTTCTTTTTCAAAGAGGCTCTTTCACAGACATAAATGCACTTCATACATCGCAAGTACTTAGCATGTATATGATTGGACTATTGCCGTATGGGCTTTCTAAAATCTTCTCTTTATGGCTTTATTCTAAAAATCAACAAAAAATAGCGGCTAAAATCTCACTATACTCGCTTGGTTCAAATGTGATTTTATCACTTGCACTCATAAGGCCTTTAGGTGTAGCAGGATTAGCCCTTGCTAGTTCAATTTCTGGATTTGTTTTGTTTATTTTTACCATCAATTCATTTGGTGTAAAACAATTTTTAGATATAATTTCACTTAAAAAAATTTTACAACTTTTGCTTGTTTTAAGCGTTGAAGTTGCCCTACTTTTGTGGTTTAAGGATATAATAGATGTTTATATATGATTCAGTTTTGAAAAAAAAAGTACCATTTGAGCCTATAGTTAAAGATAAAGCAAAGATATATGTTTGTGGGCCCACTGTTTATGATGATGCACACCTAGGACATGCGAGAAGTTCTATCGCTTTTGATTTACTAAGAAGAGTTTTAATGGGACTTGAATACAAGGTTACTTTTGTTAAAAATTTTACAGATATTGATGATAAAATCATAAAAAAGATGAAAGACAGCGGTAAAACACTTCAAGATTTAACAAACTTTTACATAAAACGATATAAAAATGAGATGCATCAACTAAACGTCAATGATGCTGATATCGAACCAAAAGCTACAACTACCATAGATGAAATCATAGGATTTGTTCAAGATTTACTAGATAAAAACAATGCTTACATACTAGATGATGGTATATACTTCGATACCACAAAAGATGAAAAATATCTAAGCATCTCTCACATGCAAATAGATACACAAAATCTTCAATCAAGAGCCAATACAAATGACAACAAAAAAAATCCAAAAGATTTTGCTTTGTGGAAATTTTCAAAACTAGGTGAGCCAACTTACAAGGCAGTTTTTGGGGATGGAAGACCTGGCTGGCATATTGAGTGTTCTTGTATGATTGAAAAACATATTGCAAATCTTAAAACTCCTTATCAGATCGATATACACGGTGGTGGCATGGATTTACTTTTTCCTCATCACGAAAATGAAGCAGCTCAAACAAGGTGCCATAGTGGGCAAGAGCTAGCAAAATACTGGATGCACAATGGATTTGTAACGATAAATGGTGAGAAGATGAGTAAATCTCTAGGAAATAGTTTTTTTCTAAAAGATGCTTTAAAGATTTATGATGGTGAGATATTGAGATTTTATCTACTTTGTACTCACTATAGGGCAAATTTTAATTTTTCCCAAGAAGATTTATTGATAAATAAAAAAAGATTAGACAAAATTTATAGACTTAAAAAAAGAGTGTATGGATTAAAAAATTCTCTCGTCAATGAAGACTTTAAAAAGAAGTTAATGGATGCCCTAAGCGATGATTTAAATATCTCAGTGGCTCTTTCAGTGGTGGATGATATGATAACAACTGCAAATGAAAAGCTAGATAGTGAGCCAAAAAATAGAGCATATAAACAAGAAATTAATGCAAATATAGAATTTTTAAATAACATTTTAGGCATAGGCTATAAAAATCCTTATAGTTATTTTCAACTTGGAATCACAGCAGATGAAAAACAAGTTATAGAGGATTTAATCCAAAAAAGAGATGAAGCAAAGAAAGATAAAGATTACAATAAAGCAGATGCCTTAAGAGATGAATTAACAGATTTAAAAATCACACTTATGGATACACCAAATGGCACGCAATGGGAAAAAATTGATGAACAATAATCTAAAAAAACTATTAAAAAGATTTACGCCCTATTTTAAAGATTATATACCGTATTTTATCTTCGCAATTATCGGTATGATTATGACTTCAAGTGGAACTGCGGCTTCTGCTTACCTTGTTAAGCCTCTACTTGATAAAATATTTATAGCAAAAGATATCCATATGTTACATCTCCTTCCTTATGCTATTATAGTGGTGTATGTTGTCAAGGAAGGCGGTAGATATCTTCAAACTTACTTCACTGAGCGCATAGGACAAGACATAATCAGAAGATTTAGAGATAGCTTACTAAGCAATATACTCACACTAGATTTGTCTTTTTTTCACAAATACCGCACGGGTGAACTTATAAGTAGAAACACGAATGATGTAGAACGGATAAAATCTGTAGTTTCCAATCTGATTCCAGAATTTTTTAGAGAATTTTTTACAATTATTGGACTTGCTGGAGTTGTGATATATCAAAGCAAAGAGTTGGCTTTTTTCTCTTTGATAATTATGCCACTTGCAATTTATCCACTTAGTAAACTAGCAAAAAAAATGAAAATGATTTCGAGAATGTCTCAAGAAAAAACTTCTGACATAACTGCAAAACTTAGTGAGATATTTAATAATATAGAAATCATAAAAGCAAACTGTGCAGAAGAGCATGAACATAATCTTTTTCAAAATGACAATAAAAAATACTTTAATTTAACGATGAAAAGTGTAAAAATTTCAGCGGTAATCAGCCCTATTATGGAGACTCTAGGAGCTATTGGAGTGGCTACTGTTATAATAATAGGTGGAAAAGAAGTTATAGAAGGAACTATGAGTGTCGGTAGTTTTTTCTCATTTTTAACTGCTCTTTTTATGCTTTATACTCCGATAAAAAGAATTTCAAGTTTATATAATCGCCTTCAAGACGCTGTAGCAGCTAGTGAAAGGATATTTTTCTTGCTTGACTTAGAACCTGAGATAAAAAGCGGAAATCAAGAGATGCCTAAGGTCATAAAAAGCATATCCTATAAAGATGTAGTGTTAAAATATGATGATAAAATTGCACTTGATGGTATCAACTTAAATATAAAACAAGGTGAGTTTATCGCAATGGTTGGAAATAGTGGTGGCGGAAAAAGCTCACTTGTTAATTTGTTGATTAGGTTTTTTGACCCATATAGTGGTAGTATTTCGATTGACGATATAAATCTAAAATCATTTTCATTAAAAAGTCTTCGAAACTCTGTGGCAATAGTCACTCAAAGGGTTTATATATTTAACGAAAGCGTTGCTTCAAATATCGCTTATGGCGAGGAAATTGATGAGAAAAAAGTGATAGATGCACTTAAAAAAGCAAATGCCTATGATTTTATTGAGAATTTAAAAGATGGTATTTATACTACTTTAGATGAATTTGGAACAAATCTTTCAGGCGGCCAAAGGCAAAGGATTGCGATAGCAAGGGCTATTTACAAAGACCCTAAGATACTGATACTAGATGAGGCGACAAGTGCGCTTGATAGCAAAAGTGAACAAAAGATAAGCAAAGCCATAGAAAATCTTATAAAAGATAAAATTACACTTGTTATCGCTCACAGATTAAGCACAATCAAAAAAGCCGATAGAATAATCGTACTAAAACATGGAAAGATTGAAGCAATAGGAACAGATAAGGAACTTGAACTTAACTGCGATGAATATCTAAAACTAAAAGGCTTACAAGTTGACAAGCAGTAAATATGTTCTTAATGTTAAATTTAGTACAATATTTGTCTTGTTTAATTAAAAATATTTAAAACCATTTTCTGGTTATTAAAAAGTGAAAAATAAAGGTTTTTTATGCTACTAACAAAAGCTAGTGAATACGCTCTTTTATCTTTGATAATTATTGCTAAACAAGATAAACCTCATGATGTCGAAGCTCTTTCAAAAGAATTAGATATATCTAAAAGTTTTTTAGCAAAGATATTACAAACTTTCGCTAAAAACAATCTTTTAAAATCTTTTAAAGGCACTAAAGGCGGATTTCTTCTCGCAATTCCAGCGGAGGAGTTGTCCATAAAAACCATCATTGAGTGTGCAGAAAAAAAGCAAGCAAAAGTTTTTGAGTGTTCATCGCCAGAATCAAAATGTCCTAGTGGAAAAGAAGAATTTTGCAAAATTTTACCAGTTTTAACAAAATTGCAATTTAAGATTGACTTTTTTTTAGATAGTATCACTCTGCAAGATTTAATCGAAAAATAAGGTAGAAAAGATAAAAAAGAAAAGATTTATCTCAATATTTGGCACACTCTTTGCCCCAATATTTAAGTCTAAAGACTTGGTTATGGTTGTATTTGTCATAGCAATCTTAGCTATCATAATCGTACCGCTCCCAAGTTATGCATTGGATTTCTTTTTGACTATATCCTTATCTATCTCGGTTTTAATCATTTTAATATCGCTTTACATACCAAAACCAACTGATTTAACAACTTTTCCGACACTTATACTTATAATCACACTTTACAGGCTCTCTTTAAATATAGCAACGACTAGAATGATTTTGAGCAATGGGCATAAAGGTCCTGGAGCTGTTAGTGATATAATCGCCAGTTTTGGTGAGTTTGTTGTTGGAGGGAACTATGTAATAGGAGTTATAGTTTTTGCCATTTTAGTTTTGATAAACTTTATGGTTATAACCAAGGGTTCAACTAGAGTAGCAGAAGTGGCAGCTAGGTTTACACTAGATGCGATGCCCGGAAAGCAGATGGCGATAGATGCAGATTTAAATGCTGGGTTGATTGATGAAAAAACGGCAAGGCAAAGAAGAGAACAAATCATACAAGAAGCTAACTTTTATGGTGCAATGGATGGTTCTAGCAAATTTGTAAAAGGTGATGCAGTAGCTGGAATCATAATAACAATTATAAATATAATAGGTGGTTTTTTAATCGGGGCATTTCAATATAACTTAGATTTGGCAACAAGTGCAAAAACCTATACAATACTTACGATTGGCGATGGTTTAGTGTCACAACTTCCAGCCCTCATCAGCTCAACTGCAACTGGAATCATCATAACTAGGGCAAATAAAGGTGATGAAAATTTTGCGACTGGTGCCATGAATCAACTATTTGGGGATTATAAAACACTTTTTATCGTTGGTCTTATCTTGGTTTTATTTGCATTAGTTCCTGGTTTGCCTACTTTATCATTGGGTTTTGTTGGCTTAATATTTTTAACACTTGGATATCTTATGAAAAAAAGTGTAGAAGATGGCTTTTCTATAAGCAATTTGCTAGCTCCAAAAATTGATACAAAAGCTCAGCAAGAAACTGGAGAACAACAAACTATACCAACTAAATCAACAACACAACTGAGAGAAGAAGAAGAAAAAGCATTAGACGATATATTGAAACTTGAAATTTTAGAACTTGATCTTGGATATCAGCTTATAAAACTAGCTGATGCCTCGCAAGGTGGTGATTTATTAGATAGAATTAAAAGCATGAGAAGAAAAATAGCAACAGATTATGGCTATTTGATACCACAAGTTAGAATTCGTGATAATTTACATCTTCAGCCAAATGAATATCAGTTTTTGCTAAAAGGTGCAGAGATTGGTGATGGAAAAATATACCCAGATAAATTTTTGGCGATGGATAGTGGTTTGGCGATGGAGAAGATAGAAGGAATGGAAACAAAAGAACCGGCATTTGGGCTTGATGCATTATGGATTGAAAAAGATTTAAAAGAAGATGCTATCATAAAGGGTTACACTATTGTGGACCCTGCAACTGTCATTTCCACTCATCTAAGTGAGCTTATCAAGAAATATTCCGAAGAGCTTTTAACTAGACAAGAAGTACAGTCTCTAATAGAAAAAACAAAAGACAATTTTCCTGTTGTTGTAGAAGATTGCCTTAAAGTTGCAAATATTGGGTTAATTCAAAAAGTTTTAAAAGCGCTATTGCACGAAAGAATTCCTATAAAGGACATGCTTACAATTTTAGAAACCATAAGCGATATAGCTGAAATCACTAAAAATGTAGATATCATAGTAGAACAAGTTCGTTCAAAACTTTCAAGAATTATAACAAAAATATATAAAGACGATGAAGGTGTTATAAAACTTTTAACATTTAATACTACGACGGAACAAAAGATTTTAGATGCTTTACATGACAGAGATGGCGTGAGAGATTTGATACTAAACATCGGGCAGATAAATACACTTGTGCAAGCCATGAGTGACGAAGCGGCCAAAGTGCTGCAAAAAGGGGTTGCACCAGTTATAATAGTTGTTGATCCACTTTTGAGAAAATCTTTAAGTGATATTTTTGAAAAATTCAACCTTGATGTGGTAGTTTTAAGCCATGCAGAGATAGACTCAAATGTACAATTTGAGGTTTTAGGAACTATAGAGATTGAAAATTTATAAGGAAACAAATGAACAAAAATAACACATGTAAAATATACCATTTATCACATACAGATTTAGATGGATATGGATGCCAAATGGTATCTAATCACTATTTTAATTCTATAAGCTTTTATAATTCAAATTATGGAAGAGAGATAAATGAAAGATTTAACGAGATATTTAATGACATACAACAAGATGGATATCAAAAAAGTATAATACTCATAACTGACTTAAATCTAACACCAGAACAAGCAAAGGATTTTGATTCGAGAGTAAAAATAACATCATCGGACATCATAATTATCTTACTTGACCACCATAAATCTGGTCAAGATTGCGCAAATTCTTTTGAATGGTATTATCTTGATGATACAAGATGTGCAACAAAAATAACTTATGATTTTTTCTCAAGCTTATATAAGAAAGATGAAAAACTATCAAATTTCGTAGATGTTGTAAATGCTGTAGATATATGGCTTGATAATAAAGATGAGTTTGAGCTAGGTAAAGTTTGTCTTGGGCTAGTAAGTGGTGCTAGAGAGATAAATAGAATTATGTTTCCAAGTGAAAACTCTCAGTATATATTTGAAATATTGAGTAAAATTCAACCATTTTTCCAAGTAAAAAATGCTCATATTGCACTTGATGAAAATCTTCATAAAATTAAAAAAGAAATTTTAAAAGATAAAAATGATGATACATTAAATAATCTTATCTCCAAATTTAATGTAAAATTATTAACTAAAAACAGAGATGAGATGTCCATAAAATACATGGGTCACAAGGGCATATTGACTTACAACATAGGAAATGTATCTGTTATAGGAAATGACTTTTTAAAAGCAAATCCAGATTTTGATTTTTTTATGGATATAACTTCTAGAAAAACGGTTAGCTTTAGAGCAAATGGAGTAGTAGATGTAAGCAAAATGGCTGCAAAACTAGCAAATGGAGGAGGACATCCAAATGCTAGTGGTGGGCTGTTTAGTGGCTTTAAAGATAGTTTTATATATAACAATATAAAAAAACAAGTAATTGACTTAATAACTAAAAAAACAGGAAGTGCAAAATGAAAGAAGAAGATTTAGATTTGGATATAGAAGAGTTGGCTCTACAATTAACAGACATGCTTAGCGTTGCACTATATTT
>Ga0256829_1003782_pt1 | contig 10254 bp, 7 predicted proteins | sample 131447metaG_FD_185979 | JGI IMG/M metagenome (GOLD analysis project Ga0256829, IMG submission 185979) | Hydrothermal vent microbial communities from Lau Basin, Pacific Ocean - 131-447 | ecosystem: Environmental > Aquatic > Marine > Hydrothermal vents | place: Pacific Ocean: Lau Basin | collected...
ACCACGACCCGTGGGGGTTGCCTCTATGCGGATCACCCGCCAGCCGAGCTGGGCAAAACGCAGGGTCGCCGACGGCAGGGACAGGGCCTGTTCAAGGCTCAGGATTGTTTTGCGTTTCATTGCTGCGTCTTTTCCCATATGGCTCTGGCAACCTTTTCCGGGGTCATCGGCGGATTGAAAAAGCGGATGCCGGTGGCGTTATAGACCGCATTGGCAATCGCCGGGGCAATGACAATGGTCGGCAGTTCGGCAATGCCCTTGGCGCCATACGGCCCCTCGGCACAATCGCTTTCGATGAAATGCATTTCTATTTCCGGCATTTCCGGCGCGGTCGGCACCTTGTAATCGCGAAAGTTCGGATTTTTCAGGCGGCCTTGCTCGAACAGCATTTCCTCGCTGAGGGCGAACCCGATGCCAAAGGCGACCCCGCCTTCCATCTGCGCCTCCAGCCCCATCCGGTTAATCACCCGGCCCACATCCTGGGCCATGGTGATCTTTTCAAGCTTTACTTCGCCGGTGAAAGTATCAACCACCACCTCGGCGATATGAACCGCATGGGCGTAGGCCGCCGAATGGTCGGAAATATGATCCCGACCCTCCGGCTCGCTGTTGGGTTCATAATAATCGCTGACCATCACCACATCCGGCTCTGGCTGAAAATGCATCTGGCGCAGCATTTTATCAAGCCGGGTGACCACGGCCCCGTCCTTGTCCTGCACCACATATCCGCCGCGCAGGTCAAGTTCTTCTGCCGATACATTGGCCTGTTTTGACGCCGCCGCCAAAATCTGCTCTTTCGCCTTGATCGCCGCACGCCGCGCCCCGTTACCGGCGATAAAGGTCGTGCGCGAGGCATGAACCCCGACATCCCACGGGCCGAGGTCACTGTCATTATTGACCAGCGTCACATGTTCCGGCGGCACGCCCAATTCTTCCGAGACAATCTGGCCGATCACCGCATCAATACCCTGACCGATCTCGGACGCGCCGGTAATTACCGTCACCCGGGCATAGTCATCCATTTTCAGGATGGTCCCGCAGCCGTCTGATTTATGAATCTTGGCCCCGCCCGCGTTATGGATCGAGCTGGCCAGCCCGATACCGCGCTTGTAACGGCCTTCTTCACTCCGCTCGTCAGTATATTTTTTGAGCTTCGCCACATAATCCGCCGCATCCGCCGCCGTGGTCAGGCATTCGGCCAGCGCACACTCGCGGAGAAATGATTTCTGCGGTGTCGTCTCCCCCGATTTTTGCGCATTCTTCAACCTGAATTCAATCGGGTCCATGTCCAGTTTTTCGGCAAGCATATCCATATGCTGGGCGGTGGCATAGGTCATCTGGACATTGCCGTAACCGCGAAACGACCCGGCATAGGCATTATTGCTATAGACCGCCTGACCGGTAAAATCGACCACCGGCACCCGGTAATGACCGGATGTGGTCCGCATCATAATCACCGGCACCGTCGGCCCCCATGAGGTATAGGCCCCGTTATCCATCAGCACATCTGCGGCGCGGAAGGTCAAAATACCATCCTTTGTGCAGCCCGAGCGTAGATGAATACGCGCCGGTTGCCGGGTCGGGGAATTGATAAATTCCTCCTGCCGGTCAAACAGGATTTTCACCGGACGTCCGGTTTTCTGCGCCAGTATCGCCGCCACCGGCTCAAAGGGATAGACATCAAGCTTTGCCCCGAAAGAGCCACCGGTCGGCGGCTGGATTACCCGGATGTCACCCGGATCAATGCCGAGCGCCGGCGCGAGGTCCATCTTGTAATTATAGGGATACTGGGTCTGGGAATAGATGGTGAGCTTGCCATTATGGTCAAAATCGGCGATGGCGCAGGAGGTCCCCATACAGCAATGGGTGACATAATGGACATTGAACACATCGTCCAGAACAATATCCGACCCGGCCTCGGCCCCGGCAAGATCGCCGTGATGAAACTCGAATTTCAGGCTTTTATTGTCGGGGAACCGTTCTTGTATGACCGGCGCACCGTCTTTCAGCCCGTCTTCGGCACTGAAAACCCCGGGCAGGTCTTTATAGGTCACGCGGATCAGCTTGATCGCCTCGGCGGCAATGGCCTCACTTTCCGCCGCAACCGCAGCGACCTCATCGCGCTCGCAACGGACTTTATCCTTTAGCGGCGCGTTATCCTTGACAAAGCCGAGCTTGAGGTCGGGAATATCTTTGGCGGTTATCACCAGATGGACCCCGGGGAGGCTTGACGCCGCCGAAATATCTATATCAATAATTTCCGCATGGGGGCGTCCGGCATGGAGTATCTTGCCATACAGCATCTGCGGCAGGACCATGTCATTGATATAGCGGGTCTTGCCGATTGCCTTGGCGGGCGCGTCGGGTTTTTTGATCCGCTGGCCGATCAGGCTCGATTTTTCAATATGCTGAAAAGCAACTTGTTCACTCATCTCAAGCCTCCTGTTTGGCGCCAACGACGGCGGCAACCGCGTCCAGCACCTTGCTATAGCCGGTACAGCGACAGACATTTCCCTCAAGCCCGCGCGTCATTTCTTCGCGGGTCAGGTCCGGATTCTTCTTCACCAGATAATTGGCCTGCATGATCATCCCCGGCATGCAAAAGCCGCATTGCACCGCGCCGTGATCGACAAAGGACTGTTGCATCGGATGCAGGGCATTATTGGTTTGCAGCCCCTCTATGGTCATGACCTCGCGGCCCTGCAAATCCACCGCCATCATCAGGCAGCTGTTGACGGTCACGCCGTCGACCTCGATCGTACAGGCCCCGCATTCGCCCTCGCCACAGGCATATTTCGTCCCCTTCAGGTCAAGGCCGTCGCGCAGCAGGGCAAGCGCCGTCATCTCCACCGGCACCTCAAGCGTGACCGGCCTGCCATTCAGGGTAAAAGTCAGTTCAGTTTTGACAGACATTTTGCAAAAGCTCCTCTGTAAAGACCGCAACCAGATGATTTCGGTACCATTCCGTCGCCCGGATATCATCAATCGGGGTCACATCTTTCCGGGCAGCGACAACGGCGGCCTGAATAACGTCGGGGGTCAGGATTTTGCCTTCCAGCGCTGCTTCGGTATTTTTTCCGCGCATCGGGGTCGGCCCGACAGCCCCGAAAGCCACCCGGACATCGCTAAATCTGCCGTCTGTCAAATTGCCGCCAATGCCGAGGGATACGGTCGAGATTTCCAGCGCCGGACGCGGCCCGGATTTCCGGAAATAGCCGATAAAATTCTCTGCTGGCCGGGCGAAAATTACTGCCGTCAGCAATTCATCATCGCGGCGAACCGTGCGACCCGGCCCGGTGAAAAAATCTTTAAGTGCCACCTGCCGGACAACCACACCGCCATCTTTCCAGCTTGCCAGTTCCACCCTGGCCCCCAGCACCAGCAGCGGGATGATCATATCCCCGGCGGGCGAGGCATTGCAGATATTGCCGCCGATGGTTGCGGCATTGCGGATCTGTTCACTGGCAAAATGGTTGGCAGCCTCGCACAATATCGGTGCCGCCGTCGTCAGCAGATCACTCTGGCGGATTTCGCTCACCGTGGTCAGGCAACCTATCCGGATATGGCCATCCGGGGCAGATATACCTGATAATCCCTCTATATGGCGAATATTGATCAGGGTCGGGGCATAGCTGCGCCGCCCTTCATTGATTTGCGGGGTGAGGTCGGTACCTCCGGCGACCAGTGTCACCGCCCCCGCCGCCATCACCTCAAGCGCAGAGGCCAGATTTTCCGGCGCAAGATATTGTTCAATTTCTGACATTTGCTGTCCCTGTTCTAAAATCTTATCGGCTCCTGATACATGCCGTAAACTTCAACCAGTTTTTTGGTAATCTCGCCGACCGTGGCATAGGCCTTAACCGCGTCAACAATTGCCGGCATGACATTATTTCCGGCCTCTGCATCCCTTTTGACCTGCGTCAGGGTCCGGTCAACCTCTGCCTGATCGCGTTCGGCCTTGACGGCGTTGAGATTCTCGATCTGCTGTTCGGCATCGTGAATATTATAGTCATGGAATTCGACCTCTTTTTCCTCCTCCTCGGTCTGGTAGCAATTAACCCCGACCTTGGGGAAAGCCCCTGACTGGATATTCTTCTGCATCTCATAGGCCTGGGCCGACACCTTGGCCTGAATGCTGCCTTCGGAGACCATCTTGACGATGCCGCCCTCGGCCTCGACCTCGGCCATGGTCTGTTCCATTTTCTTGCGCATTTCGTTGGTCATGGTCTCGACATAATAAGAGCCGGCCAGCGGGTCCACAGTCTCGCACAGCCCCATTTCCTCGATCAGCATCTGCATGGTGCGGAGCGAAATACGCTGGGCATATTCCGACGGGATGGTATAGGCCTCGTCATAACAGCATAGCGCCATGGTCTGGGTACCGGACAAGGCACTGATCAGGGCGTAATAGGCCCCGCGCACAATATTATTTTCCGGCTGCTCGATCGTAAGACCACCACCGCCCCCGGCGGCAATCATCCTGAGCCACATGGATTTCGGATTTTCGGCGCCGTAATCCTCCTTGATGATCTTGGCCCACAGGCCGCGTCCGGCACGGAATTTCGCCACCTGTTCAAAAATATTACCGAAAATATTGAAATTATAACTCAGCCGTCCGGCAAATTCATCAATATGCAATCCGCGTTTTAACATATCATCGGCATAGGCCTTGGCAATGCAGAAGGCATAGGCCATTTCCTGTTCCGGCGTCGCGCCGCTTTCGCGGATATGATAGCCGCAGACACTGACCGGGCTGTATTTCGGCGCATATTTGGCACAATATTCGATGGTATCGCCGACCAGTTTGATCGACGGTTCCACCGGGAAAATCCATGTGCCTCGGCCTATAAATTCCTTCAATATGTCATTCTGGGCGGTGCCGCGCAATTTCGCGACGTCATAGCCGCGCTTTTCCGCCATCGCCAGATACATGGCAATCAGGATTGCTGCCGAGCCATTGATGGTCAGCGACACGGTGATTTTTTCCAGGTCTATGCCGTCAAAGGCAATCTCGAAATCACGCAATGTATCGACCGCCATGCCGACCCGGCCCACCTCGCCCTCGGCCCGTGGATCATCGGTATCAAGCCCGGTCTGGGTCGGCAGATCAAAGGCAACATTAAGCCCGGTCTGGCCATTATCGATCAGATAATGAAAACGCTCATTGGTGTCCTTCGCATTGGCAAAGCCGGTATATTGGCGCATGGTCCAGGGCCGCTTGCGGTACATTTCCCGGTGAATACCACGGGTGAAGGGATACTGACCGGGAAGCCCGACCATATCCGTCCCGCCGGAGGCCTCGACATCATCGGCGGTATAAAGTTCCTTGACCTCAATACCGGATTCATTGATAATTTTTTTCTCTGTCATTCTTCTGCTTTCTATGCCAGCTGCCGGTAGCGGTTTTTGATGTAATCTATGATATCCTCGAAATTGCTGCCGGTCGGGAAGACTGCATCTATGCCGATCTCCTGCAACGCCTCATGGTCTTTTTTCGGCACATTGCCGCCAATAATCCACAGCTTGTCCTCAAGATCATATTCCTTCAGCAGCGGTTTCAGCTTCTGACAGAAGGGGATATGGGAGCCTGCCATGCTCGACAGGCCGATCACATCGACATTTTCATTTGACGCGGCCTCGGCAATTTCGCGCGGGGTTTTGCGCAGACCCGTATAGATCACCTCGAACCCGGCATCCATCAGGGCGCGGACCACCACCTTGGCCCCCTGGTCATGGCCGTCAAGGCCGGGCTTGCCGACCAGTACACGTATTTTATTTTCATTCATGCCGTTAATCCCTTGGCTATGGTCAGTTTCAATATTTCGCTGGTGCCGCCACCGATCAGGGTAAAGCGCACGTCGCGCAGAAATCTCTGGACCGGATATTCCATGGCAAAGCCGTAGGAGGCCAGCACCCGCGCCGCCTTGTCACAGATGCTCGCGGCGGCCTCGGTGGCAAAGAGTTTCGCCATCGCCGCCTGTTGCAGATGGGGCCGGTCGGTCATTTTAAGCCAGGCGGCATAATGGACGATATGGGTTGCGGCCTCAAGATCAGTCGCCATTTCGGCCAGCTTGAGCTGTATGGCCTGAAAACGGTTGATCGGTTTGCCGAACTGTTTGCGCTCGGCAGCATATCGCACCGCCTCGTCAAGGGCGGCCCGCGCGACGCCCAGGCCCATCGCCCCGGTAATGATGCGGATTTCCGCCAATACCGTTTTCAGATGCGCTCCCCCGTCGCCATATTCTTTGCTCAGGCGGTGGCTGTCAGGGACAAAGCAGTCATTAAAGGCCAGCTCGGATGTCGGCAAGGCCCAAACACCCATCTTTTCAATGGCCCGACCCACATGCAGGCCTTTAAAATCCTTTTCCACCAGAAATATCGTCAGCCCGTTATCCGGTCCCGCCTTGGCAAAGACCGTGAAGAAATCGGCCATCGGGGCCGCCGTCACCCACATTTTCTGACCATTGAGCAAATAGCCGCCATCGACTTTTCCGGCATTGGTCCCAAGCCCCATAAGGTCGCTGCCGGCATTGGGTTCGGTCATGCAGATCGCGCCGATCTTCTCGCCCCGGAGCGCCGGTTTGAACAGGCGCTCGATAATGTCATCATTACCCAGCAGATGAAGGAAATTGGTGCCCATCAAAGACTGCATCGCCACACAGCCCGCCAGCGACATCGAGCCGCGCGAAACCTGCTCAAGCGCCAGACACAGGGCGAGGATATCCAGCGCACTGCCACCAACATCTTCCGGATAGCGCATGCCGAAAAAGCCGAGATCGCCCAGCTCCCGGAACAGCGCGTAAGGATAATCATGGGCCTCGTCTATCGCGGCCGCATTCGGAATGATCCGCTCGTCACAAAAACGCGAGAAAGTTTCCTGTATCAGCCGGTGATCTTCTGACAGCTCAAAATCCATATGCCCTACTCCGCCCTGAACCCGTAAAGTTCCGCCGCCTTTTCAGCCGACAGAATGCCGTCGCGGATTTCCCGGGCAAGGATAGCCCGGTCGCGCTTTTCAGGATTGCCATACCCGCCACCACCTCCGGCGATCTGGTAATAGATCGTGTCTTTCGGCACGTCGGTGATCAGGTCCTTGTTGTGCGGGACAACTTCGCTACCATCGGGATAAGTCATTTTGATCAGATTGAGATTGCCGCCCTTGCCACCGAACAGGCCGAAGGACGGTTCAAAATCACCATCGCCAAAGGTAACAATCTGAGTGTTGTCCGAGCCAACTTTATAGATGGTTTCGGTGCCAAGCCCGCCGCGCCACTGCCCGGCCCCGGCGCTATCGGTATAATATTCATGCTTGATCAGGGTATGGGGGGTCTGCTGTTCGAACATCTCGTAATCCTGGTCAAGCACCCCGCCGGACGCATCAATCATGCCGATATGGTCATAACCATCGGTGCCGTTCATCGCCCCGGAGCCGCCCTTCATCCCCATAAAGAAAATATCAACGTAGGTATCGTCCTTTTCTGCATCTTCACCGGTGGATAACGAACAGAGCAGATTATTCCAGCCCGCCGTCACGTTATCCGGCATCACCGGAGACAAGGCGCGGATGATGGCGTCGGCATTCGGCGGGCAGAGGTGATTGCCGAATGTCGTGGCCTTGGGATAGGAGGCATTCAAAATCGTCCCTTCGGGAATCAGAATTTCTATCGGCTCGACCATGCCCTGATTATGGGGAATATCGGGATTGACCATTTGCAGGAAGGTCAGGATGGTGGCCGAGGCGCTTGAGGTATAGGTGCCGTTGACAAAGCCGTTGGTCTGGGCGTCGGTTGCGCCGTAATCAAAGGTGATCTTCTCATCCTCAACAGTAATTTTTACCCGGATGGTAAATTCGCTGCCTTCGTGACGGCCATCGTAAAAGACATGACCCTCACCTTCATAGGTGCCGTTTGGCACTTTACGGATTTCGGCTTCCATCATTTTGCGCGTCGCCTTGAACAGGGCGGCCTTGTGATTCTGATAGCTCTCAAGACCATATTTGCCGATCAGGTCAAGCATCCGACGCTCGCCAATCACACAGGCCCCCATCTGGGCCTTCATATCATGTTGCACGATGTCAAAACGGATATTGGCAAAAATCAGATTCCAGATGTCCTTGCGTAATTTGCCGCCTTCCACCACTTTGATTGGCGGAATGCGCAAGGCTTCCTGCCAGACTTCGGTAGCATTCGGGTTATAGCCGCCCGGCACATTGCCGCCGATATCGGCCTGATGACCCTTGACCGCCGACCAGGCCACAAGATGCCCGTCAAAAAAGATCGGCTTGTAAACCGCAACATCATTATTCTGATTGCCCATCGAAAAGACATCATTATGGAAGAATACATCGCCCTCGTTAATATTGCCCGCATAATAATCAATGATATATTTGCATACCGGGGCGAGGGAAAAGGCCAGAATCGGCAGATTTTCCATCTGTTCAAGCATATTGCCCTCTGCGTCATACAGGCCGGTGACGAAATCCTTGGCTTCACACAGAATGGGGGAACGGGTCGATTGCTGGACCGATATGCTCATCTCATCGGCAATGGATTTAAACGCCCGGGCATAAACCGACAGCAGAATGGGGTCTATCTTGCTCATATCTTTTCTCCTTCCAGAAGATTAGCCACCAGATCGGCACGGTCCTTGCGGTACAGGGCAAAGGAGCCATATTTATCAACCACACAGTTAAAGGTTCCGCCGACGAAAATCGCCGTGGTCACCTGTTCAATCATCGCCGGACCCGTCACATGGTTACCATGAACCATCCTGTGGCCATCATAGACCGGAACGCTGCAAAAAGCCTTCTCTTCGGGGACATAGACCGACCGTTCGCCCTTGATGGCATGGGCCGCATCAGCGTCTGATTTTTCCTCGGTGCGAAAAGTTGGCTTGGCCACCTCGCCGACTGACTGTACCCGGATATTGATAATTTCAACCGGGGCATCGGCGTCATCCTCCAGCGAATAACCAAACAACCGGTTATGTTCCTCGTGGAAAGCCGCAGCAATGGCGGCCCGGTTATGTTGTTCAATATCGTCTTGCGCAACTTCCACTGAAACCTCGTGATATTGTCGCAGGTAACGGCAATCCAGCTTGATCAGGCTGCTGCGGCGCTCTGCGGGAATATTCTCCGCTTCAAGCAGGGTGTTACCCTCATCCACCATGGCGCTGACCATTTCTCCGAGCGCCGACCAGTCGAGATCATCTAGGGTGGTGACAAAGGTGCGGACAAAATCATGACGCAGATCAGACATCAGCATCCCCGCCGCACACAGAATAGAGGATTCGCGCGGCACCAGCTGAAACGGGATCTGTAATTCCTCGCAGATCAGGCAGCTGTGGGTCGGCCCGGCCCCGCCCGCCACCACCAGCGGAAATTCGCGCGGATCAAAGCCGCGCTTGATGGTAATTTCGCGAATACCCTGGGCCATATTCATACAGGCTATGCGGTACATACCTGCCGCCGCATCCTCAATACTGAGGCCCATGGGAATCGCCACATGCTGTTCAATCGCCTTGCGCGCCGCCGCGATATCAAGCGTCATCGCCCCGCCGGCAAAGAAATCCGGATCAAGATAGCCCAGCACCAGATTGGCATCGGTACAGGCCGGTTTGGTTCCGCCCTTGCTGTAGCAGGCCGGACCCGGTGCCGCGCCCGCACTTTCCGGCCCCATCCGCAGCAAGCCGCCCTCGTCCAACCAGCCGACCGAGCCGCCGCCGGCGCCGATGGTATGAATACCAAGCATCGGCAGGGCCAGACGTCTGCGGTCGATTTCGCCTTCATTGACCACCACGGGGCTTCCGACCACCAGCGCCGCCTCGAAACTGGTGCCGCCCATATCAACCACGATGCAGTTTTCCTGATCATGGGCCCGGACATATTGCAGACCCGCCCCCGGCCCCGCCGCCGGACCGCTGAGCAGGGTCAGAGCCGCCTTTTCCCGGGCGATTTCCGGGGTCATTACCCCGCCATTGGATTGCATGATCAGCAGAATACCGCCAAAACCAATCTCTTTCAGCCGTCCAAGCAGCTGATTGAGATAATGATCAAGTATCGGCCCGATATAGCTGTTGAGTGCTGTTGTACTGACCCGTTCGTAAAAACGGATTGACGGCAGCAGGTCCGACGATACCGTAAGATAGGCCTCGGGCAGTTCGCGCCGTACCAGCGCCGCCGCCTGCTGCTCGTGATCGGGATTGGTGAAGCTGTTCATAAAGCAGATCGCCACCGCCTCAACCTGTTCCGCCTTG
>Ga0256829_1003783_pt1 | contig 10253 bp, 9 predicted proteins | sample 131447metaG_FD_185979 | JGI IMG/M metagenome (GOLD analysis project Ga0256829, IMG submission 185979) | Hydrothermal vent microbial communities from Lau Basin, Pacific Ocean - 131-447 | ecosystem: Environmental > Aquatic > Marine > Hydrothermal vents | place: Pacific Ocean: Lau Basin | collected...
CAAATGTTTTACAATCAACAATGAGATAGTAGACAAAAAAATAGCAAAAGTAAATTCTGCCTTATTGTCCGAACTAAAAGTACTATTTTGTAGTGAGTTACTTTAACTCTTAATTTTGACATTCAAATCTTATTAAAGTATATAATTTACATTATGGATAAGACTACTATTATTAAAAACTTACACCTTTTTAACCAGCGGTACAAAGACCAAGGCTTTATGTTTTTCAGTCTTTTTGGTTCATATGCCAGGGGAACAGAAGATATCTTTAGTGACATAGACATCACATACAAGATAGACCACAATACTTTTTTAAAGATGATGCCTTTGCTAAACTTGCGAAGGCAGAATAGGTTATTATTATATTAAAATTGGAGTTACAATGACTAAAACACAGGAGACAAGTAAAACTAACTTGTCTATAAATACAAAAAACTTATCGAGAAAAGTACTACTCTATTTTCTCAGTTTTGAAATTGCTTTTGTCTTACTAGATCTTTTTATAAACTTTCATCATTTTATTGATTATAGCCCTATTAGAAGACTTTTCAATATAACAAGAGAAGATGGTGTCTCGCTTCTTGGTTTATGTCCTCACAAACACTTCTCATAGCACTCTCAGTATGGTTCATTTTTTATCTCCATCATAAACTTGATATAGGAGAAAAATCAACAAAAATAGCATGGGCGATATTAGCAAGTTTTTTTACCTTTATGGCTGCTGATGATGGGGCTGCTATACATGAACGACTAGGTTCCACATTTGAACTCATGGCAAAAAGTGCAAATACTGAAACTGGTAATACTTTACTCGCCTACTTCCCAAGTTATGCATGGCAAATTGTTGTTTTACCATTTTATGCAGCAATGGGACTATTTATGCTACTTTTTTATATAAAACATTTAAAAATGACATGCTTATGTATAGTATTCTTTTAGGATTTTCTATGCTTGGAACGGCTGTTGTATTGGATTTTTTTGAGGGTTTGGAGCCTGAATCGCCTCTGTATATTTATCAATACATTATTAATTTTACAGGAGTGGAGCTTCATACTGTTGAACACTTTTCTAAGTCACTTGAGGAGTTTTTAGAAATGGTGGGAATGACTTTATTTCTCTCTGTTTTTCTTGAGTACATAGAGAAGAATATCTCAAAAAGATATTAGACTTCTTTCATAACCTTTACAAAATGTAAAGGTTATACTTTCACAACTTAATTGTCATGGTTTTCACTACATTTTTCTTCATTTTCTAGTTCATTTGAATTATTATCTTGTTCATTCAACTTATACTCGAAATTAGTTATCATCTTTTTACACTTTTTTTCTTTCTCACAGTTTATCGCTGTACTTTGTATTTCATTGTCTGCATCGTTAAGGATTCCATCAGCCTCATTTTTATTCTCGTCTGAACTACTATCGTCATCTAAAATTTCTTTACAATATTTCTTAACCTCATCGTAAGCCTTACACTTTTTAAAATTAGAAGTTGAACTGTCTTCTAGTTTAGCCAAAGCATTAGTTGCATTTTGCAAATTTTTCTGAGCTGTCGTAGCCGTACTATTTAAGTTATTGTTGCCCTTACCTACATTCAAAGCACTAGCACCTGTAACTAACACTACCATAAACACAAAACTTGCCAATGTCATTTTTTTCATTGTCAATCCTTTTATTTTTACTATATATTTCATCGGGCTCAGTTAAAAAAGCATGTGTAAAATATATGCATACTGGTAAATTAACACGTTTTTATTTAAAGGGAGATTAATTATCATATTTAATTATGCTATAATACATTCAAGACTTGTCAAATACTAGGAGTACATTATGAAAAAAATTATACAAATATTTATGAGAATTACTCTTCTTTTCTCTTTATTATCCTCTTCCCTTTTTGCTGGTGTAGGTCATAGCACAAGCTATTTAAATCCTTTTCAACCTATTTTCAATGCAAATGGCAACATTATATATGGTGATTATGCTTCAATAGCCTCATCAGTTGAGTGTGTTGACAATGGAAATGGGACTTGCAACAATGCCTATAATGGCTATTTATTTGATGCAACAACCAGATATAAGAATTCTGTCAATAGTGCAACTATCCCATTAAACTCTTCAACTGAAACATTGACACTACCAAGCGATATTAATGGGTCAGATATATTATATGCAGGTTTATACTGGCAAGGAAATATTACTGGGGCTGATGCAGCAAATTATAATAAAAAATTTAGTAATACTAATCAAAAGGGTGGAATTAAAGGAAGAGATAAAGTATCTATGATAGATGCAAGTGGTACTAAACACAATTTAGTTGCCACACAAGTTTGGTACCATGATTTTTGGGGAAACGGTACTGGATTTAGTGGAGGTCACAGATCTTTTTATCAAGCATATAAGGATGTTACAACAATTCTTCAAAACTCTTATACTTTAGGAAATACAAACAGTTATACTGTTGGAAATATTAAAGCAAGTGCAGGATTAGATTATCCTACTTACTTTTGGGCAGATGCTTCTTCTAGTTTTAATGGTGTCCGCATAGGATTTTGGGGCAACTGGCAGTTAATCGTAGTCTATAGTCACAGTAATCCCGCAACAGTAGTTCCAAAACCAAAACCAAAAAATATTGCCATTTTTCATGGCTTCCAGCCTCTCATACCTCTCATACAAGATTCAAATAAATCGATTGATATAAATGTAACAGGTTTTTTAACACCCAAACAGGCTCCCGTGAATGCAAAAATGCTTTTTTATGGTTCAGGTGGGGAAAAGAAACTTAAATACGACCGTTTAGAAATACAAAACAAGAAAACAACGAGCTTTGTACTTATTTCAAATGCGACAAATCCTATTACAGAAGCTTTTAATGGTTCTATCTCAAGTTTTGGAGTCGCTGTTGACCCTACAATTAGTTATTATCCAGGAACAGATAGTGATGAATTTAATGTCTCTAGTGCAATGGATACAAAACAATCTACTACCGTATTAAGATTAAGTGCAAAAAATATTGGCGGAACAGGTGATCAGTTTTTCCCAGGTCTTATAGCTTTTTCTACTGATGTTTATGAGCCAAAGTTTTGTTATGACTATGCCTATAAACAACTTAACAAATTTTTTACCGAGAACAATAATGGTTCACAAAATCCAAGAATCGTCGGTTATGTAGCTCCACAAGAACCTATTTCAGTTAGTATTTACCTCAAAAACCTTGTCAATTCCGATGTACAAGTAACAGGTATGAACCTTTCTATACAAGACATAAATACTACACAAGCTAAATATGTAAGAAACTCCACTTCCTTAGCTTTAAATTCTTCATTAAAGAGTTCTATTCTTGACACTACAATTGCTTCAAATGGTGGTAGTGTATCGGATGCTTCAATTAATGGTATTCCAATTGGTACGCTCAATACAAATGACTATTTTTATACCTATTATGATATTAATACTACAGCAGGAACACAAAATGTTAATATGCCCCTCAATGTAAATGCTTCTTATGTTCTACAAACTACTACAACATCTATTCCTTACTCTCTAAAACTTTCCTCTGATATTCCTATGTGCACGGCATCTTCATACCAATATTCCTCGGCAAAAGGAAACTTTAATGTGGTACATGAAAATTATTATGATTATGATACAGCTACCCCAACAAAAAGATATTATAATCTCCCTACTCAGATCACTAACAGAGTTGGTAATTTTAAGCTCATTTCCATTGATACAAATGACACCCTCACTCCTAGATCTACAGTAGTCGCAGTTGAGACAATAGATGCAGCAGCTTTTCACTCAGCACGTGTATCTTGTCAAGAGTTAGCAAGTTCAATCAGTCCAAAGGTTTGGATGATTTTTGATGCCAATCAGTCAGTTGCATTTAACAAATCTGCTTTAATTACTGCTTACAACAACGGAAGAACAATCCTTAATCCACCTTCAAAACTTTATGAAAATGCAAGAGAAAATGCTGCTTTTAGAATATCGCAGCCCATAGATAGCAATGGAGGTGTTCAGCTAATAGAACATGTGAATCCTCCTAGTAATCTAAAATGGAAATTGAAAAATTTTCCTAGTTATGGTGGACAGGGATGTACCAATGGTACAGGAACAGTCTCTTCTCTATGCGGGAATAATGGACAAGGTAATGGTACGGGAATGAATGAAGCAGAATTAGCATCATGTATGGAGTGTATATACGGTATAAGTACTAAGTTTACATGTTCACGAGACAATTTTTCCATCCGACCAGACTCATTCTCTTTTGTATTTAATGACACAAACCAGAGTAGTGCACCTAAACAAAAACTTACAGACAATCTTCTTGCCACGGAACCAAGTATTAATCTTGCAGCAGGTTATCAATACAACATAGATATAAATGCAACAAACTATTTAGACACTAGTTTATCAAATGGTTACACAAAACTATTTAATATTTTTAATACTAAGGATACAATGACTTATATATGGTCTCCAACTACTACATTAACAGGCTGTAATGATGATACCAATAGAACTCTTTCCTTTCGTATATCAAATGGTAGTATAGACTTAAATCTGCCAGTATTTGATCAAGTAGGACGATATAGACTAAATCTTTTAGATACAAGTTGGACAACTGTTGATAATGATATAGCAGTTATGGGACACCACACTGGAATAAATGCCACTTATCCCGATGGCACTCCAATGTTTAAGTTACAACTTGATGGTTCCGTCGCTTTAGACTGTAGTGTAAACTCAGCTTTTACACAAAATGAAAACTCCATAGCACTCAATGGATGCGATATTTCTTCTAATCATAATGGCAGTTCCGGAGTTATTACTTCAGATATATTTACAATCTTTCATCCGTATAAACTAGATATAGCTACACTCACTGCTTCACATGGTCCAAGTAATGATACTACTTTTCCAACTGTTGGTAATAGTGCTTGGGTGTACATGAGTGATCTTTCTAGTGAAAATAATATGTCCTTAAACTTTATAGGAAATGTAGTAGCAAAAGGATTTAATGGTGTTCAAAACAGTAACTTCGTTAATGCCTGTTATGCAAAGCCACTTACTCTTTCACTCCAAAGTGATGTTGTAAATGCAAATGCTGATTATAAGTATCACCTTACGAGTAAAGAGTTAAATAACAGTGTCATTTATGACTCATGGGATGCAAATAACTCTTCTCAAGAAGCGCTCAACCTAACAACTGTAAACTTCCCAAAAGATGCGAATGGTTCACTCTCTATGAGTCTTCACTACAACTACGAGCATAATACCTCAGTAGCTATTAACCCTCAGAAAATAAATCTAGTTGGACTAGATGTTAGATGTACGAATGCAGCTGATTGTCAAATGCAAGCTAAGCTACTAAATAACTATGAAAACAATCAAACGGTAGGTATCAATGCTCCACTCATACACTACTATGGTAGAACACATGCAACAAGACAAAGATTCACTGGAACTAGTGGTTCTGCCTTCATTTATTATGAAACTTATTGTTCTGGAACTGGCTGTACTAAATCTCTTCTTCCAAATGGAACAGACTCAAACTCAACAGATGACCCTAGATGGTTTATCAATACCGCACACACTGCTGCAGATGGATATGCTGGGCATATAGCACAAAAAAATGGTACGGATACAAATGCAGACCCAGTAAATCCTGCAGATGCAAATCTAAATACTCCTGCACAAGTGACTTTAAATTATGATGGATCAAAAGGCTATCCTTATGTAACGACTATGGAAAATAATGCCTCTGGTTGGCTTATTTATGACAAGTTTAAACCATCCCCAAATACTAAAAATAGTTTTGATGTCGAGTTTACAAATCCAAATACTAGTTGGGCAGGAAGACATGAGACTAATGCCACAACTAGACGTACAGCAACAGACAAGACAAATAGGAGAAGCATGTGGTAAGAAGAGCTGCATTTACGCTCATTGAGCTTATTTTTGCTATTGTCATCATTTCGATTACTGCACTAAGTATTCCCATGATGAATAGTACTATTTCAAACACAGTCAAAGCAAATATACTCCAAGAAGCAATCTTTGCAGCATCAACACAACTCAGTGAAGCCTTAAGTGCTACTTGGGATGAAAATTCTACTGATCCGACTGCACCTAGTTCTTATTCTCGTGTTATTGACCACTCTGGAAACTGTAATGCACTCACAAGATTAATGCCAGGTCATATTGCAGGACAACCTAAACATAGACGTTGTGTGCAAAGTGCTATTATTGCTCCTGCTTATGCAAATACTGGCGGACTAGAGTCAATGAGACATACAAATCAACCAATATTTATAAATAATGTAGCTAGTTTAAGTGGCTATAAAGATGACTATAACTCGACCTTAATTGTCGATCATAATGTTTCCTTTGATAGTGTAGCAAATAACCCTGATTTAAAGAGAATTACTGTCACTATATTTGACCATACTGGAGCTACTGTTACTAGCTTAAAAGCATACAGTGCCAATATTGGTGAAGTTGACTACTACTCGGAGCCTTACTAATGAAAAAGCATAATGGATTTACACTTTTAGAACTAGTCTTTGTTGTCATCATCATAGGTTTTCTAGGTAAATACGGTATAGAGTTTTTGATGCAATCCTATAAAAGCTTTATTTATGCAAGTGTAAATAATACACTCCAATCAAATAGTGCTTCAGCAGTTGAATTTATAGCTAGTAGACTCCAGTACCGTATAAAAGGTTCTGAAATTGCAAGAATAGCAACAAATACCAACACTTTTGATGCTCTTGGAGATGTAAATGTTTCCAAAACCTATGTTGTTTTAGAGTGGGTTGAAGCAGATATGGAAAGTTTTAGAGGTACTCAAGCACCTTACTGGAGCGGTATTTTAGATATACAAGCTGGTAATGCGAACCTCCTTACTTCCCCAAAAACAGACAGAACTCAGGTAAATAATATCATTGATAAGCTCTCCCATGGTACTAGTACTTTTAACGATACCGCTCTATATTTTATTGGGAAACCTTACGATATAACGACAGGCTTTGGATGGGATAACAATGCTACAACACGGACAAATATAATCAATAAACAACTAGGTACAATGCATCCTATTCAAGGAGTTGGTGGAGTAACTGACTTTAATTCATCAACGGGAACAAACTTCTCAGGAATTGATATGTATGAGTACTACCAGCTTGCTTGGACAGCAAATGCCATTGTCCTTGATCCTACTACTTATGATCCGGTAAATAAAACTTTTGACTTAGTCTACTACTTCAACTATCAACCGTGGAAAGGTGATAAATTTAATGATGTAGGAAAGAACATCCAACATATGACAATTATGAAAGATGTCAGTACTTTTCAGTTTATGAAAGTTGGTTCTCTTATGAAGATTCAAGTTTGTGCAAAAAGTACACTACTCAAAGATACTAACAACGGGGAGGCATATTCACTATGCAAAGAAAAAACCATATTTTAAAAAGATCCCGTAATGGTATGGCACTCATAATGGCAATAGCCGTAGTTGTCATTATATCTACCATAATGGCGTTAGCACTCTCTTTAACATCTCAAACAACGAAGCGTACAGCAGACATGTATCTTTATGAGCAGTCCGTTCTGTTAGCTAAAAGTGCGACAGAGTATGCTCTTTTAAAAATAGCTCAAGATGGTCCATGTACTTATACTGGCCATACATTTCAACAAGATATATTCACTATAACACTTAATGTCGAATATGTGTACTATGATGATCCTGCTACAGGGACTAATGAAGCTACTGCTACATGTACGGCAGGTGGAGGAACACTCTACACTTCAGTACAAACACCAGCCCAAGATGGAAGTGCCCTTATAGATGTTACAGTAAGTGTTACAGATACGACTGTTGCCACTGAACCTATCCGTTATTTTAGAAGAACTATACAAAAATTATAACTTTTGTATTTTTGTAAACCATTTAATGCTATAATTTATCCAGTTACACACAAAAGGATTATATTATGAATATTTCATTAACTGGTAGACACCTAGAACTCACAGATGCTATTAAAGCACACATGACTACTTCCATAGAAACACTCAGTAAATTTAACTTAGACATTATTTCTGTCAATGTTGTTGCTTCTACACAAACAAAAAAGGGAAAAGAGCACTCTGTTGTTGAGTTCGTTATAAACCTCGCACACAAAAACTCTATAATAATTAAACAAAATGATGATGATTTATATGCGGCTATCGACAAGGCAATATCACGTGCACAAAAAGCAATGCGCCGTATGCATGACAAAGAAAATGACCACCAAAAAGTAGGTCTTAACGCCATTAAAGCAGAAGCTGTAGATGTGAAATCTACCATAGAAGAGAGAGAAGATGAGATAGTCCCTGTTGAGTTAGAACTCTATAAACCTCGTGAAGTTGAAGATGTTTTAAATGACCTCAAAGAGGGTGATAAAATGTTTGAAATTTTCATAGACCATGATGGTAAAACTCGTGTTCTTTACAAAAGAAACGATGCAAAGTTTGGTCTTTACTAGAAATATTAAACGTTCCCATATACAATATGGGAACGAGCTCAAATTTGGTCTTTACTAGACCTTAACTAGTTCCGATGCTCTGCGTCGGAACTCACCTTCAAATCCTCCCTAACCATTTTTACAATCTTTTCATCATCAGCAAAATCAAACCATCGAAACTGATTACCACTCTGATTTGTCCCCTTAAGTAAGTCCCCACTTTTTCTATACTTCAAGTCTAAGTTTGCTATATCAAAACCACTTTGTGTCTCTACAAACTGCTCTAACCTTGGCGAAGTGTTTTGGTTAGTATAAAGATAACAGTAACCTTTTAAACCTGTTCTACTTACACGACCTCGTAGCTGATGGAGTGTTGAGAGCCCTAGTCTTTCTGCTCCTACTATCACAACCGTTGTCAGTCTAGGCAAAGAGATACCTACTTCTACTACTGTTGTACTTATTAAAATTTTTCCATTTTCTCTAAAGTCAAGGAGTACTTGCTCTTTTTCTTTATCTTTACCATGGGTAACATAGACATCACTAAAGTTTTTCTCCCAATACCCACGAGCTTCTTCTATGCTCTGGTACTCTATAACTTCACTCTCTTGAACTAATGGATAGACTATAAGCACTTGATTCTCTTTTGCTATCTCCTCTTTTATATGTCCTAAAAGCTCTGAAAAGTCACTTTTATGAATCACTTGAGATTTTATATCTTTAGTGAATGGCGTTGAAGTGATGAGACTCACATCAATGTGTGCTGACTCTATCATAGCTAATGTTCTAGGGATAGGAGTAGCCGAAAACTGTAAAAAATGTGGTTTTTTCTCTCCTTCACTTGTGAGTTTTTCAAGCATATTTCTCTGCTGTGTTCCAAATCGATGCTGTTCATCGACCATCACTAAAGCACTTTCAGGCAAATCCCTATAAAGAAGAGCATGCGTCCCGATAATAAAATCATACTCAGATAAATCCACTTTTTTACTCTTGTTGGTCACTAAAACTACTTTTGCATCTGGCAAGTACTTTTGAGCTTCTTCAAAGAGTTGGTTAGCAAGTATAGTTGTCGGTGCCATGAGGATAGAACGCTGTGGCAACATCATATATGCTGCTGCTAAAATCACCATAGTTTTTCCGCTTCCTACATCTCCCACTACCATTCTCTTTGAAGCCACCTTTTTCGCAAAGTCACTGCTAATATCATCAATAGCACAGAGTTGTTCTTGAGTAAGTGTAAAAGGTAAAGTTGTACTCCACTCTTTATAGAAAGTTTTTTTATGCACTAAAGGCTCAAAGTAACGCCGTTTACTTTGAAGCTGTTTCATATAGGAAAATATCTCCATATATTTCAAAGCATGAAGAGTTGTTTCTTGTAGTTCCTCTCTATCTAAAATATCTGGAGAGGGAAAATGAAGCTTCAGTACCTCATTTGCTATCTCTTTATCTATCCCTTCCTCCACCAAGTGTTCCATAGTAAGCTCTTTTGCAACAAAACGGCTCATAACATCACTTCTAAGTCCTGTTTTATACTTTGGCATTATTAGCCCAATGCTAGTGACTTTTTTGGGCATAGCCATACTGCACTGCCCACCTTTACACTCAAGCATACCGTAGTAGTAGTCACGATTTCCCTCACTAAACTGGTGCATCATATAGGGTCTTGGTCGAAACAGCACACCTGTCACAGTATGTCCGAAGTTATGTACATAAAAAGTGATTTGTATGGAGTTTGGTGAACGAAAAACGG
>Ga0256829_1003784_pt1 | contig 10253 bp, 7 predicted proteins | sample 131447metaG_FD_185979 | JGI IMG/M metagenome (GOLD analysis project Ga0256829, IMG submission 185979) | Hydrothermal vent microbial communities from Lau Basin, Pacific Ocean - 131-447 | ecosystem: Environmental > Aquatic > Marine > Hydrothermal vents | place: Pacific Ocean: Lau Basin | collected...
GCTCTTCCTCGCCCTGGTGCTTGAGGCCCGCTTCGGCCATTTGTTTCAGCAGACGCTCAACGGAGGCGCCTACGGATTTGGCCAGTTCGCTTACTGTTACTTCTGCCATGATCTTTCCTCGTCCTCGTATTACTTCTCGTCGCCTTCCTGCGCCTCTGCGAACCATGGCTCGCGCGCCTTCATAATCAAAGCAGCTGCACGTTCTTCGTCCAGCCCCTCAACATCCAACAGATCATCCACTGCCTGCTCCGCCAGATCGTCCATGGTCACTACACCACGGCTCGCCAGCAAATAGGCCAGATGCTTGTCCATACCTTCCATATTCAAAAGATCTTCAGCGGGCTCTGTATCCAGCTTCTCCTCGGAGGCCAGAGCTTGCGTCAGCAGAGCATCCTTGGCCCGGTTGCGCAGCTCTTCCGCAATGTCTGCGTCAAAACCATCGATCTCGGCCATCTCTTCCAGAGGCACATAAGCCACTTCTTCGAGATTGGTGAAACCTTCCTCGGCCAATACCTGTGCGATGTCTTCGTCAACATCCAAAGCTTCCATAAACAGTTCAATGCAGCTGCCTGCTTCTTCTTCCTGCTTTGCCTGCCACTCATCAACGCTCATGACATTGATAGTCCAACTGGTAAGCTCACTGGCAAGACGCACATTCTGACCGCTGCGGCCAATTGCCTGGGCCAGGTTATCTTCATCCACCGCGACATCCATTGAACCAGCGTCTTCGTCTACGACGATCGATTCGATTTCGGCTGGAGACATGGCGTTAATTACGAATTGCGCTGGATTGTCGTCCCACAGAACAATATCAATGCGCTCACCGCCCAGCTCGTTGGATACCGCTTGCACGCGAGAACCACGCATGCCCACGCAGGCACCCACAGGGTCAATACGACCATCATTTGTAGTCACAGCAATTTTGGCACGAGAACCCGGATCGCGTGCAGCGCCCTTAAGCTCGATTACCTGCTCAGAAATTTCCGGGACTTCAATCTTGAACAGTTCGATCAACATCTCCGGGCAAGAGCGACTCAGGTACAACTGTGGGCCGCGCAGCTCAGTGCGCACATCCAACAGCAGCGCGCGAACGCGATCACCCATGCGGAACACTTCACGCCCTACCAGCTGATCACGAGGCAAAAGACCCTCGGCGTTGTTACCGAGATCCACGATAATGCTGTCGCGAGTCACTTTCTTTACTGTGCCGCTGATCAACTCACCCATGCGATCACGATACTGCTCTACGATTTGAGCACGCTCGGCTTCGCGAACTTTCTGAACGATAACCTGTTTAGCGGTTTGCGCAGCGATGCGACCAAATTCTACGTTTTCGACCACTTCCTGGTAGACATCACCCGGCTTCAGGGTGGGGTCTTGTTCCGCTGCTTCCTCGGTGGTGAATTGCGTACCCAGCTCGGCGAGTGTTTCGTCGTCAACCACTTCCCAGCTACGAGTCGTTACATAGTCACCAGTACGACGATCGATAACCACATCGATGGTTGACTCTTCGTCGTAACGCTTTTTCGTGGCGGTCGCCAATGCCAGCTCGATCGCTTCGAAAATAACGTCCTTTTCCACACCTTTTTCGTTAGAAACCGCGTCAGCGACCAACAGAATTTCTTTGCTCATGCGTATGCCTCACTCAACCGCATTGGTTAACCACGTTTTAGAAACGGGGCACAATATTAGCTTTCTCAATCAACTCGATGGGCAGCAGATACTCCGTATCGTCGACCACCACCAAAACGTCATCGTCTTCGACACCCTGCAGGATGCCGGAGAACTTGCGCCGCCCCTCAAAGGCCGAACGCAGTTTAATATTGACCTGCTCGCCCGTATAACGGGAAAACTGCTCCAAGGTATACAGCGGACGATCCATACCTGGAGACGACACTTCCAGGGTGTACTCACCGGCAATCGGGTCTTCGACATCGAGCACAGCCCCCACCTGGCGGCTAACTTTCTCACACTCTTCCAAGCCCACACCGCCTTCTTTATCGATGTACAGGCGCAGAGTACTGTGACGCCCCTGAGTAAAGTACTCGAGCCCCCAAAGCTCACAACCCAGCGATGCCACCACTGGAGTCAACATGTCAGTCAATTGGTCGTGCTTGGACGCCACTGTTACCACCTCTTTTTCTGCGCGCTCGGCACAAACAAAAAATGGGCTCAAGGCCCATCTACGTGTACAGCGCATTCTCGCCGCAAATATACAGATACAAAAAAACCCCAAGATGGGGCGTTTATATGATCAGTGCAAATATCGCCTGATCGTGCCTTTGCGCCGTGCGCATCCAGCCTGTCTCTTTATCTGCTATTGTGGCTTATGGTTAAGCTAAACCAACTGTTCAACTCTTCCAGATCCATAATACCGTCGCGCTACTATCCACATAAACGGAGGGAGCCCACGACTTCAAGGGCGCGAATTATAGCAACACAGCTACAACAAAGCAATGCCGCAGCATTTTCACAATTCCAACCAAACCGGGGCCTTCTACCGATACCTGGCACCGCCGCGAAATCTCAGGCATAAAAAAACCGTCCTGGGCATCCCTTAGACGGTTTTTAAATTGGTAGCGGGGGCTGGATTTGAACCAACGACCTTCGGGTTATGAGCCCGACGAGCTACCAGACTGCTCCACCCCGCATCCATATCTCAGTCAGTGCCAACCTCGGCTCCCCTAACTGAGGCTGCGCATTATAGGGACGGCCCCAGACCAGGTCAAGTTAAGTTTTTCATTTTGTTTACAATTTTCCCGATGACACAGGAGCGACCTATACTTTCATAAAAAATTCATACCTATTGATCAATATCAGCACAAACCGCAGGCACTTCAGTCAAACTAACCATGCATTTTGAATCAGCCACAAAACAAGGAAGCACAACATGAGCGACACAGAGAAAGCACCAGAGAAGACAGCCACCGACAAGAAATCAACCGCTAAGAAAGCGGCACCGAAAAAGGCAGCAACCAAAAAAGCACCTGCCAAGAAGAAACCAGCCCGCAAAGCCCCAGCGAAGAAAGTGACGCCGCGCTCTGTCACCAAGACTCAATCGCTCAAAACCAAGAGCCAGGAATCCTATCGTGAAGCCCGAGAAAAGCTCGAGAAATTTTAAGCGACACCACCAAGAAAGTTCGCGACTACGAGAAAGACCTTCGCCAACGCAGCGAGGAATTGCTCAACACCAAGCGAGCCGAGAAAGCACTGAAGGATCTGAAAAAGGACTACGAGGACGCTCGCAAACGCTATCAAAAAACTGTCAAGGACTTCAGATCCATCGCCAAAGCACAGGAAAATCTCATCAAGCTGGCCTACGAGGAAGAGAAGAAGGTCGCCCAAAAGCTGATGGACGAACAGAAAAAAATCCTCAAAGATTTAAAGAAAACGGCAACCAAAAAATAATCGCAACCATCGTAGAGCTGGTGCTTCTCACCTGGAGTAGTTCAGACCAAATCTGACAGGTTCCCTTGAAAAAGAGAGGGTTACCGATTTTGATTGAAGGTGACTAAACCGTAAATCAATCAAAATACCGAGGTAACCCTCATGCTTCATACTAACGACAAGATTGTTAAACACAAGGTGGGCCTACTCAATCTGGCCGACGAGCTGGGCAATATTTCCAAAGCCTGCAAGATGATGGGCGTGTCACGAGATACGTTTTATCGCTACAAAGAAGCTGTTCGTGATGGCGGAGTGGAAGCGCTGCTTGATCAGAATCGAAGAGTTCCAAATACCAAGAATCGCGTTGATCCAGCTGTAGAAGTTGCAGTCACTCAATACGCCATTGACCAGCCTGCCCATGGCCAAGTCAGGGTATCCAATGAGCTTCGCAAGAAAGGTGTTTTTGTATCACCGAGCGGAGTACGCAGCATCTGGATCAGGCATGATCTGGCCAACTTCAAACAACGTCTGAAGGCTTTGGAAGCCAAGGTTGCTGAAGAAGGTCTGATCCTCACTGAATCACAAGTTCAAGCACTGGAGCGGAAGAAGCTCGACGATGAAGCCTGTGGTGAAATTGATACAGCCCACCCAGGTTACCTTGGGTCGCAAGATACGTTCTACGTCGGCACTTTCAAAGGCGTTGGCCGAGTGTATCAGCAGACCTATGTGGATACTTATGCCAAGGTGGCCCACTGCAAGCTTTACACGACCAAGACGCCTATTACGGCGGCAGATCTACTCAATGATCGCGTATTGCCATTCTACTCTTCCGAGGCGCTTCCTGTGCTGCGTATCCTGACTGATCGAGGAACGGAATACTGCGGCAAGGCTGATAGCCATGATTACCAGCTCTATCTGGCGATCAATGATATCGAGCACACGCGCACCAAGGCTCGGCATCCACAGACAAATGGAATCTGTGAACGGTTCCATAAGACCATCTTGCAGGAATTTTATCAGCCCGCTTTGCGGCGGAAGATTTTTGGCTCAATCGAAGAACTGCAAACGGATCTGGACATCTGGCTGGATTATTACAACAATGAACGCACACATCAGGGCAAGAAGTGCTGTGGTAGAACGCCAATGGAAACCTTGCTCGATGGCAAAAAGATCTGGAAGGAAAAGTTTGTAAACTGAACCTGACCTGACAGACACCTTCATAAAAAATCGGTAACTGTCAGATCAAGTCTGAATTACTACACATGATTCTCGGCCTCAGCTTTTGAAACATATGGCCCAAAACTAATTCCCTCACGCGTTAGAAAATACCAACCATTACCGCCTATAAAATATATTCGGCTTGCTCGAAAATGACATTCAGCTGACTTTTCTTCCACTCTACTTTGAATCATAACCTTGCCCCTATTAGCAAGCAGTTAAGTCTTGGCACCCATAGACTAGAAATTCAATTTCACTCTCCAAAATCATCACCGAATGATGAAACACGGATTAAGCGTTTCTAAACAATGGGGCTAATTTGACTAAAAATGATCAGGCTATGATCGGGGGGCGATGCAAGGGGCTTAACGAGCGGGACTGATAGATTACGTTATGACTAGACAATAAAGTAGATTTGCTACCTACAGTATTGGCAGGTATTGGCGAGAAAAATGACTATGGCCAGAACTATGACAACAGTGTTCACATTCTTGTATGGCTAGCCCTATGGTGATGGACTCCAAGTCCTCCTCACCTGAAACACCTTCAATTATCGAATTTTGAAGTTGGCTATGCGTGGTTTCTGAATATAACGCACAGGGGTCTGCCACACTCGCCATAACTAACTGGCATGAGAAAAATGCAAGTATGAAAATTACAATGACCCTGCGATGAAGGCACATAAATAATTTGAACCCAAATACCAACACTAGGATAGTAGCATATCCGATAACAATACCGCCTTAAAGTTCAAAATAAGACCCATATTCTTGAACGTATCTACGATTCGGCTGATGCTAAAGAAGCAGCATAAGCGCTTATTACCGGACTGTAGTTATTCATTAACCAGGTTCCTAGAACACTACGTTAACCTACCTCTCGTAATTGGATTAGGCTCTAAAGAACCGCAGGAAGAATCGGGCACTAACAGCCATTCGCGCTGCCGGACAGCAAGACCCATTTGTCCAAATACCGGCGAATAATACCTTAGCCAATCATTAGTAGCATGCCTACACCAGGCCACTGATACTTTGAATATCACCTGCAACTCAGCTTGACTCTATAGCCACTATAGACATTACAATTGCGAATAATTATCAGTTAACCCAAGGAAAACCCATATGCCACCGCTTGTAATGCCCCTTTCATCTGAACGAAAGCATTCTATTAGGCGTATTTATGCGTTTTGCCTTTTATTTGTGTTCGTATCTTGGTCAATCGTGGGCCTTGCCGCATCCGAAGATCACCTGGTGGAACTACGGCAGATTGCACAACTAGCAGAATATATCGGTGTTGATTACTCCGAAGCTGTCAACGACGGTCAGATAACTGACAATGGTGAGTATCAGGAGATGCTGGAGTTCTCCAGCATAATTACTACGAAAATCTCGCGTGTAGCTGAATCCTTGAGCAAGTTCCAACCTATTGTGCACCAAGCAAAGTCGCTTCAATCATCTATCCAGAACAAACAAAGCATCAATACCGTGCGAGTGTTAACCGCTGAATTGAGGTATTCAGTACTGACCCTGGCACCACAATCATCTCTGCCCACTGCGTTAATGGCGACAGCTGAAAGGCAACAGATGTATGAAAACAGCTGTGCTAGCTGCCACGGTGCAACCGGACAGGGAGATGGAATTGCAGCTGCAAATTTAGAGCCATCCCCTACTGATTTCACTGACAAAGAACGCGCATTAAACCGATCCATCCTCGGCCTTTATGATGCGATTGCCAACGGTATCGACGGCACGGCTATGCCTGCTTTTGCTCAATTGACCGACCAACAGAAGTGGTCACTGGCGTTCTATGTGGGTAGCCTTGCTTTCCAGCCATCTGAGCAACTTCTCGCTCAAGCCGACCCCGTCATTTCTCTGCAACAACTTGTAAACTATAGTCCCACATTGTTAGCCAAAGAGCTGCCCGGCAAGCATATAAATGTCGTTGAACAACTTCGAGCCAACCCGGACTCATTGTTTGTCGCAAAGAGCACACCATTAACTGTCACCCGAGAACGGCTTAAAGCAGCACAATCTGCGTACCACATGGGCTAATATGATCGGGCACACAACCTCACTGTTAGCGCTTACCTGGATGGTTTTGAATTAGTTGAAAACAACCTGGATGCAAGAAATCAAGCATTGCGGAAAAGCATTGAAACCACCTTGATTAAACTGCGTCATGCTATCAGCCAGCCACAAAATGATCCCGAATTAGATAGTGTGATGTCCAGTGCATTCAATCAATTGGATCAAGCCGAACGGCTTTTAACTGAATCGGCCCTATCGAATGGAACGCTTTTTTCAGCGAGCTTGGTGATTCTGCTACGCGAAGGCTTGGAAGCGCTGTTAGTCATTATTGCGTTAACGACAGTGCTGATACGAACGCAACGCCGGGATGCACTAAAGTATGTGCATGCTGGGTGGATTTCCGCGCTATTCGCTGGTGGTGCCACATGGCTGGTAGCCCAAACACTAATCAGTATAAGCGGTGCCAGTAGGGAAGTAATGGAGGGTGTCGCCGCGATGTTAGCCGCGGTGGTGTTATTTTATGTCGGCATCTGGATGCATGACAAAACTCATGCTGAGCAATGGCAAGCCTATATCCAGCAACATATTAATACCAAACTTAAGTCTGGAACCCTCTGGGGATTAACCGCCCTTGCATTTATCGCAGTGTACCGCGAAGTATTTGAAACGGTTCTTTTTTACCAATCGCTGCTGACACAATCTGTTGATGCTCAATTTTCTTATGTCGCAAGGGGGTTCTTTCTCGGCACAATTATACTCTTCGTGTTGGCGTGGGTATTGATCAAGTATTCAATCAAGCTCCCCATAGCTCGCTTCTTCGCGACAACCACCTATTTATTATTGGCCCTCTCGTTCGTACTAATGGGCAAGGCTGTATCAGCTCTTCAAGAAGCTGCTTTTATCGATATTTCACCATTGCCGGTTAGTTTTTCAATTGAATGGATTGGCGTTAATTCAACATGGCAGGGAGTATTGTCCCAGGCACTGATACTACTCGCTTTCGCTGTGGTCATACTACGGTCGAAAGTTAGGAGGAATTCGATACGGCAGGCATAGCGTCCAATAACAAGGAATAGGCTTCACGGATTCTCCAGTTGCTTTGCCGACAAGTTTCTCAAAATACCGCACTCCTCGACAGTGCGGTTAGTTGAGCAGCTATCCCGTAGTGATGTTAGATGTTGTCGAAGCCTTTCTAGCTCCATCATGCGCTGCTCTACTTGCTCAATATGGTTATCAATCATCTTGTTCACATCATCGCAATGCGTACCAGGCGATTGGTTTAATTCAATCAACTGACGAACCTCTGATAAAGCAAGGTCAAGGCTACGACAATGTTTAATAAACGTAAGTTGTTCAACAGCCGACTGGTCATACAGACGAAAATTCCCTTCACTGCGCCTTTTCGATGCAAGCAAGTTCTCTTTTTCGTAATAGCGTATTGTCTGCACGGAAGATCCGGTCAATTTGGCTAGCTCACCAATTTTCATCATTTTTCCTCAGAGCTTGACTCTATAGTTACTATAGAGTTTAAACTATGCAGTAATGGTAAAACAAGGGGTAAAATATGACTGATTCATGTGATGGGGGATGTACTGGCTCTGCTGATAAAAGCATAGCCACGCCGCTGCATCGTAAAGCGAGGATCACCAATAAGCCTTTGATTTATTCGCCTGTCGATTATCTAACCGTATAATCGATAGACTGCTTAGGAGTATGCTAGGACTAGCATTAATCTGTTTTTCACGGTAACTGCCCTACCACTAATCAGTCCTTATCGTTGTTCACGAAAACCGGTCTGTTAGCCAAACGAGAACAATTAAAAGCCGCTCTCTCGAATCAACACTGCCGCTACTGCCCTCAATTTATCAGGCAACCAGGCACGCGCCTCACCTTGTACGGTAACATCGGCTAAGCCCATTCGAACTGAGTGTGGAGCTTCAAGCAAACGGATTCTAACTCGAAATAAAACTTGCTGTGGTTGGCGTTTATCTTTGCCATGAGAGGTGGTGCTAATAGGACCGCCCGCCGTGGCATCTAGCATGGGGTGTGGTAAATGAGCCAGCGGCGATACATCAATAGTTTCGACAACGCCGTTTATAAAATACGGTTTCTGCTCTCTTAACTTGATTCGTGCCTGAGCACCCTCCGTCACTCGCCCTATGTCATTTTCAGGGAGATAAGCTTCAACTATCCAGCTACTATCATCGGCTAACATAGCCAGCGGTTGATGTGATTTAACCCATACACCTTTAGCTAAGTAAGGGTCAATATCAAATAATTTACCGCTAAAATGTGCCTTTAATACCAGCCGCTGCTGCTCCTGTTGATAGAGCTTGGCCTCTGCTAAGTAGCGTTCATAGCGAGACATTAAACCAGGGCGCTGCTGCTCGCCATTGCTAATCCCTATTAAGCCATTGAGCTGGCGCCAAGTGTGCTCAGCCATAGTCCGTGCTTTCTGTTCAGAATGCGCCAGCTCGGGTGAGGTCAAAACAAAAAGCGTATCGCCTTGTGCGGTCTGTTGGGTCGAGGGTAATTGTTGCAACTGGCCAGCCAACGGTGAAAAGATCACTTGCTGACGCGCAGCATGAACCCAGCCAATACTTGAAATGCTGGTATGCCAAGGAATCATCACCAGTAATAAAAGCGCGATAAATACAATTAACCACCGTTTTTTCTTAGTCACACTCATCTCGTTACGCCGCTGCCACCAGACTGTCAGCTCGGCCAATACCGGCCTGCCAATAAAAACAAAAAGCTCAATAATAAAGAGCGCGATACCCGCCAATTTAAAAAAGAAAAAATAGACCAGCAGAGCAATACCAATATAAACAAAAAAACGATAAACCCAAGTCAATAGCGCAAAAACGATCAACCAAGGCCGCCAACTGGTTTGCTCGGTGACAGGCCAATCGTCTTCGATGCCAAACAATGCTCGCCTCAACCAGACTTTAGCCATGGCCGCTGAACGTTCGTGAAGATTGGGCATATCGAGTATATCTGCCAAAATAAAATAACCATCAAAGCGTAAGAAGGGGCTAACATTGATCAACAACGTGAGCACCCAGCTTGTAGTGGCAAGATAAAACATAGCTTCTCGAACTGCGCCATCGGACATTAAACACCAAGCCAGCGTGGCAATGATTGCCAGCCCAAGCTCGGCAATAATACCCGCACTAGCAATAGCCATTCGCTGCTTCGAATTTGATAATTTCCAACTTTCACTGGTATCGGTATAGAGCATTGGGAACATCACCACCATCGCTATACCCATATGTGCAACTCGTACACCGTAGCGAGTGGCGGTATAAGCATGCGCTAACTCGTGTAAAGCTTTTGCAATAACGAGGGCAATCGCAAAACCAAAAATACTATCAAACCCCAACTGATTGATTAATGTTGCAGTAAAGGTGTCCCACTGACGGCTGATTAAGTAACCGCCCAAAAAAGCAAAAAAAACTAGGCTAAAAAATGTTGTTTTTGAATATAACCACGCAATATACGGGTAAGTATTTTTAAGCCAACGCTGTGGTTTGATTAGCGGTATACGAAAGAAAAGGTAATGCTGTAACAGCCACTGAAAAGTATTTTTTTTCTGATTTTCTGCACGCTTTTGTAAGTCAC
>Ga0256829_1003785_pt1 | contig 10252 bp, 9 predicted proteins | sample 131447metaG_FD_185979 | JGI IMG/M metagenome (GOLD analysis project Ga0256829, IMG submission 185979) | Hydrothermal vent microbial communities from Lau Basin, Pacific Ocean - 131-447 | ecosystem: Environmental > Aquatic > Marine > Hydrothermal vents | place: Pacific Ocean: Lau Basin | collected...
TTTTTAAGCTTTGTAGTTTTTTTGGATTATTGGTTAATAACTTTATAGATTTTATCCCAAAGTGGTGTAAGATGATTTCTACCATCTCATAATTTCGCTCATCTGCTTCAAAACCTAGCTGGTGATTTGCTTCTACTGTATCGTAGCCTGCGTCTTGTAAGGCGTAAGCATTTACTTTGTTTAGAAGTCCTATGTCTCTGCCTTCTTGTCTGAGATATATAACCATCCCACCTTTTTCACCTATGGTTTTTAGTGCAAATTGCAATTGATCACCGCAGTCGCATTTTAAACTCCCTATCGTGTCTCCTGTTAAACATTCGCTATGGATTCGCACAATTGGGGTTTTTTCTAATGGTTCTTTAAATATAACAAGATGCTCTTTTATGCCTTCTCTGAATGATTGTATCTTAAAATTTCCATATTTTGTTGGAAGATTTGCTACATTTGATATGTTTATTCGCATCTATGTATTTACCCTTATTAAGTATATTATGGTAGAATTGTGTCTTTAAAAAGTATTTTAACAAAGATAAGGAAAAAGAATGTTTAAAAGATTTAGAAGATTGAGAATTAATAAAAATTTAAGAGATTTAGTCCAAGAAACAAAGCTTAGCATCAATGATTTTATATATCCTTTATTTGTTAAAAGTGGAACTGGCTTGAAAAAAGAGATAGGCTCTATGCCTGGTGTTTTTCAAATGAGCATAGATGAGATTTTAAAAGAGTGTCAAGTGCTAAAAGACATAGGTATTTACTCGATTTTACTTTTTGGCATACCAGATGTAAAAGACAGTGTCGGAAGTGATGCTTTGTGCGATCACGGTATCGTCGCTAGCGTTATAAAGGCTATAAAAAAAGAGCATCCAGATATGTTTGTTGTGAGTGATTTGTGTTTTTGTGAATTTACAGACCACGGACATTGTGGCATACTTGACATGGAGCATGAAACAGTAAATAATGATGCAACTTTGGAGATTTTGGGCAGGCAAGCACTAGTTCACGCTAGAGCTGGAGTTGATATGATTGCACCTAGCGGCATGATGGATGGTATGATTACAGCCATAAGAGAAGCACTTGATAGTGAAGATTATATAAACCTCCCGATTATGAGCTACTCTACAAAGTTTGCTAGTGCGTATTATGGACCATTTCGTGATGTTGCGGAGTCGGCTCCTAGTTTTGGAGACAGAAGAAGCTACCAAATGAATCCAGCAAATAGAAGAGAAGCCATAGCCGAATCGGTCGAAGATGAGATTGAAGGAGCTGATATACTCATGGTAAAACCAGCTCTTGCTTATATGGATATCATTCGCGATGTAAGAGAAGCGACTACCACACCACTCGCAGTTTATAATGTAAGTGGAGAGTACTCGATGCTAAAATATGCTGGCAAAGCTGGTTTGATTGATTATGACAGAGTGATGATGGAGACGATGCTTGGCTTTAAGAGAGCTGGGGCGGACATAATCATCAGCTACCACGCAAAAGAAGTAGCTCAAATTTTAAATAAAGGGTAAAACGGTGCGACATTTTTTATCATTATACGACTTTACAAAAGAAGAAATTTTAGAGATTATTGATTTGGGTAAAAAAATCAAAAAAGAGGCTAAAGTTAAAAATTATATACCATATTTACAAGGACAATCTCTTGGGATGTTGTTTGAAAAAAGTAGCACAAGAACTAGGATAAGTTTTGAAGTTGGCATCCATCAATTAGGTGGACAAGGGCTATTTTTATCGACAAATGACTTACAATTAGGCAGGGGAGAGCCCATGAAAGACTCTGCACGAGTTATCAGTCGTATGGTTGATATGGTTATGATTAGGACTTATTCTCAAAGTGTTTTAGATGAGTTTGCCGCTTATTCTAAAGTGCCTATTATTAACGGTTTGACTGACAAATATCACCCTGTTCAACTTTTGGCTGATTATTTGACTATGATTGAGTATAAAAAAGACAAAAACCCGATAGTTGCTTATGTCGGGGATGGAAACAATATGACCCACTCTTGGATGATGCTCGCAGCAAAACTTGGCTTTGAGTTAAGAGTTGCAACTCCAAAAGGGTATGAACCATTAGATGAAATCATAAATGATGCCAAAATGTTATGTGAGCAAAGTGGTGGAAAGATTATATATACAAATGACCCAAAAGAGGCAGTAAATGATGCTGATGTTGTAACAACCGACACCTGGATTTCGATGGGACAAGAAGATGAAAAAGAAAAAAGAATCGAAGATTTTAAAGGCTATATAGTTGATACTGATTTGATGTCAAAGGCTAAAGCTGATGCCATCTTTTTACACTGTTTACCAGCTTATCGAGGCTATGAAGTAAGTGAAGTTGTATTTGAAAAGTATGCAGATGTGATTTTTGATGAAGCTGAAAATAGACTGCATGCCCAAAAAGGCTTGATGGTTTGGTTGGATAAAAAGAGATAAATATGCTTAAAAAAATACAAGAGATAAAAAACTATATTGGCGACGACAATATAAAATACGAAACAGTTATAGAGGTTGAAAATACCCAAGACCCAGATATAAAAACATTAAACTTAAAAAGTGGTAGTTGGAGTGGAAAAGAGCCATGGTTTGTCATAGATGAAAATCAAAAACTTCACACTATGATATCTTTGGACTCTATCGGAAATCTTATAAAAAATTTTCAACAACTCCAAGAAGATAATTTTGACTTAAAGCTAGAAAAAACTATATTGCAACATGTACCTATCGATTATCAAGATGTTTGGGCAGTTGCTATGGATGAGTTAAAGAAGATAGCAGGTAAAAATAACAATGCAAAGAGTTTGAATGTAGATTTAGAAAAACTCTTGCGAAAAATAAAAAAAGACCATCCAAATCTTTTCCTAAATCTAAAAGATTTGTTTGCAAACCAAATAATACAAGGTAGTTAAATGATAGATTTTGAAATGTTCTCAAAGTATTCAAAACCAGGACCTAGATATACAAGTTACCCAACAGCACCAGAATTTAATGAAAAGTTTAATGCAGACTCTTATGTAAAAATTTTAGAAAATCAAGATAAAAACAGAAAACTGTCTTTGTATTTTCATCTTCCATTTTGTAGAAGTGCTTGCTATTTTTGTGGGTGCAATGTTACATTTACTAGTAAAGACGACAAAAAAGAGAGATATATCGGTTATCTTGAAAAAGAGTTAGAGATACTCTCAAGACATCTCGATACCACTAGAGAAGTGATTCAGTTGCATTTTGGTGGCGGAACCCCTACATTTTTTAGTGCCTTACAATTGGAACGAATCATAAAACTAATACGAAAGTATTTTAAAAATTTTGCAAATGACGCGGAGATAAGTTGCGAAATTGACCCAAGATTTTTAACAAAAGAGCAAGTTGATGTTTTAGTAGCTGGTGGATTTAACCGTGTGAGCTTTGGTGTGCAGGATTTTAATGATACTGTGCAAAAAGCGATACACAGAATTCAACCATTTGAGGTAACAAATAACGCTGTAAAGATGGTGAGAAATGCTGGTATTAACTCAGTAAATATGGATTTGATTTATGGGCTTCCTTATCAAAATTTAGAGACTTTTAAAGATACGCTTAAAAAATCGTTAGAACTCGATACAGATAGATTTGCTGTGTTTAATTATGCACATGTTCCTTGGATGAAAAAAACTATGCGTAAGATTGATGAAACTACGCTTCCAACACCAAGCGAAAAGCTTGAGATTTTAAAATATACTATAGATTATCTTAGTTCACAAGGTCTTCGCATGATTGGGATGGATCACTTTGCCAAGCCTAATGATGAACTGTTTTTAGCCATAGATAAGGGTGAATTACACAGAAATTTTCAAGGATATACTACAAAAGGTGGAGCTGATTTAGTTGGAGTTGGTTTGACAAGTATCGGCGAGGGTGTTTATCATTATGTACAAAATTTTAAAGATATGAAATTATATGAAAATGCCATAGATGCAGGAAAATTACCAGTTCATAGAGGTTTGGTATTAAGCGATGATGATGTGCTTAGAAAAGCTGTGATTATGGAGCTTATGAGTAACTTTAAGCTTGATATCGCCAAAGTCCAAAGAGAGTTTGGAGTGGATTTCTTTGAGTATTTTGATGACGCTATAAGCGATTTAGACTCTTTTGTAAAAGAGGGTTTAGTGGTGATAGATAAAGAAAACAAAAAGATAACAGTAAGCACGACAGGGACGCTTTTGATAAGAAATATATCTATGCCTTTTGACGCATATCTTAAAAAGATACCCGAGGGCAAACGAAGATTTTCAAAGACAGTTTGATGGCATTTGATTTTAGCAATACTAGCGATGAGTGTATAAAATGTGGTAAATGCATACCAACTTGTACTATCCATGAAGTAAATAAGGATGAAGTTACCTCTCCAAGAGGTTTTTTAGATCTTTTAGGAGCTTATCAAAGAGGCGATTTGGAGCTAGACAAAAACGCAAAAGATATCTTTGAGAGTTGTTTTTTATGTACAAACTGTGTGGATATTTGCCCAAATGATTTACCAGTAGATATGCTTATAGAGCAAGTAAGAGACGATATAAGGAAAAAATACGGACTTGCTTGGTATAAAAGGCTTTTTTTCTGGTTGCTTAGACATAGAAAGATTATGGATTTAGCTGCAAAACTTGGTTTTGTTTTTCAAACATGTGGCTTTAAGATACACGAAAAACAAAGCTCAATGGAGCCAAGATTTTCACTGCCTATTGTAAAAAAAGACAGACTTTTGCCAAGTGCGAAAGCCAAAAGTTTTTTAAATTCCCACCCTGATGTTATCAAAAATGGTGGAAAAGGCAAGATTGGTATATTTATAGGGTGTCTTGCAAACTACACATATACGGATATTGGTAAATCGCTTCTTGAAATCTTGAAAGTTTTAGAGATTGATGCTTATTTGATAAAAAATCAACTCTGCTGCGGTGCTCCTGCTTACTTTACAGGGGATTTTGATACCGTTGATTATCTCGCAAAACACAATATAAAGTATATGGAAACTTTTATAGATGAGCTAGATGCTGTGATAATCCCTGAGGCTACATGTAGTGCCATGGTAAAGGTGGATTATATACACTTTTTTCACGACCAACAAGAGTGGAAAGAGAGAGCTTTAAAATTAACACCAAAAATCTATATGGCTACAGAGTATCTTGAAAAATGTACAAATCTAAAAGAGATTTTGGCAAATAAAAAACAAAAGATGAGCGAGCTTGTAACTTACCACGACCCGTGCCATGCAAGGAAGATGCAAGGAATCTACAAAGAACCAAGAGAGCTCATAAGCCAAAATTATGCCTTAAAAGAGATGAGTGACTCAAATAGATGTTGCGGTTTTGGTGGAGTTACGATACAAACAGAAAAGTACGACTTAGCAAAAAAAGCAGGTATGCCAAAAGCGGCCATGATAAGAGATAGTAAAGCTGACATAGTAAGTGCAGAGTGCAGTGCATGTAGAATGCAGATAACAAATTCACTTTTTCAAGATGATGTGGATGTAGTGTTTAAACATCCATTAGAACTTATAGCTAAAGCATTAAAGGAAATATAAATGCAATTTTGGAACAATATATACTCACACTTCAACCCAGTAGCCTTTTCACTTGGCAGTATAGGCGTACATTGGTATGGAATCATGTATGTTTTAGCACTTCTTAGTGCTTTATTTGCTGCTAAGTATTTTGCAAAAAAAGATAAATTAGGCATTAGCAGTAAGGATTTGGACAACTACTTTGTGTGGGTTGAGGTTGGTGTGATTTTGGGTGCAAGACTAGGGTATATACTTTTTTATGACCCACACACTAGCTACTATCTAACTCACCCTTGGCAGATATTTAATCCTTTTATGGATGGAGTGTTTGTGGGGATTAGTGGCATGAGCTATCATGGTGCCATAATTGGATTTTTGCTTGGAACTTGGCTATATAGTAAGAAATATAAGACAAATATATTTGTTTTATTAGATTTAGTTGCAATAAGTGTCCCCCTTGGATATATCTTTGGTAGAATAGGTAATTTTTTAAATAAAGGTTTGATAGGTAGGCAGACTGATGTTCCTTGGGGAATTTATGTAGATGAGGTTTTAAGACATCCATCACAACTATATGAAGCATTTTTAGAGGGCTTTGTAATTTTCGTAATTCTTTACATGTACAGAAGTAAAAAAAGATTTGATGGTGAGCTTATAGCCCTTTATGGGATACTATATTCTATAGCCAGATTTATCTCTGAGTTCTACCGAAAGCCCGATTTTCAACTAGGTTTCATATATGATGGATGGATGACGATGGGACAAGTATTGTCAATTGTCATGATGTTGGCTTCTTCTTTATTATATATATATCTTTTAAAACGACAAAAATAAAACATTTTTATATTTAAGATATGCTTTATTTTTTAAGCTAATAATTTTTTTTATAAATAAGTTATGTAATAAATATACATAACTTCAATTTAAATATAAAAGGTGTAAAATCTCTAAAAATTACAAAAAGGATAAAGTTTGAGTAACCTAATCGAAGGCTTCTTAGGTAAGTCAATAGAGGGCAAAAAAAGCAGGATGCCAGCCAAACTAGATTATTGGCAAAGTGCAACCGGACTATTTCTAGCTCTTTTTATGTGGGGACATATGTTTTTTGTTTCATCCATTTTAGTTAGTAAAGACTTCATGTATAGTGTGGCTAAGATGTTTGAGGGTTCTTGGTTTATAGATGGGGGCAATCCATTTATCGTTTCAGTGGTTGTTGCAATTATTATAACAATTATAGTAATTCATGCGGCACTTGGTATGCGTAAGTTACCTACAAAGTACAGAGAGTATCAAGTCCTCAGGACTCATATGAAAATGATAGATCATGAAGATACAAAACTTTGGTTTGTGCAAGCATTTACGGGTTTTGCTATGTTTTTCCTAGCTTCAGCACACCTTTTTATCATGTTAACTGTTCCTGAAACTATCGGGCCATATGGTTCAGCAGATAGAATGGTCAGCGGATGGATGTGGCCTATATATCTACTTCTTCTTTTAGCAGTTGAGTTTCATGGAAGTATTGGATTATATAGACTTTGTGTTAAATGGGGATGGTTTGAAGGAGACGATGCAAAAGTAACCAGAGTAAAACTTAAAAAATTAAAATGGTTCATCACTGTATTTTTCTTAGTTTTAGGTCTCGCTACACTTGCTGCTTATATTAAGATAGGACTAGCACATAGAGATCAAGTTGGACAAAGATATCAGCCTACTGCTCAAGTACAGATGATAAAAAATGATATGTTGGCGAGGGTATAAAGATGAATATTAAATATTGTGATGCACTAGTTATTGGTGGTGGAATGGCAGGACTTAGAGCTGCAGTTGAAGCAAAATCCAAAGGATTAAGCACTACTGTTTTGAGTTTAGTTCCAGTTAAAAGGTCACACTCAGCAGCGGCACAAGGCGGTATGCAAGCTAGTCTTGGAAATTCAAAGATGGCAAGAGGCGACAATGAAGATGTCCATTTTGGAGATACAGTAAAAGGTAGTGACTGGGGTTGTGATCAAGAAGTGGCCAGAATGTTTGTTACAACTGCTCCAAAAGCTATCCGCCAACTAGCAGGTTGGGGAGTTCCTTGGACTAGGATTACAAGAGGTCCAAGAGAAGTAGTTATGAATGCAAAAAGAACTACCATAATTGAAGATGATGAGACACACGGTTATATCCAGGCTCGTGACTTTGGTGGTACTAAAAAATGGAGAACTTGTTTTACTTCTGATGCTACAGGGCATACCATGCTTTATGGCATAGCAAATGAAGCTTTAAAAAGAGATATAAATATAGAAGATAGAAAAGAGGCCATATCATTAATCGTTGAAAACAACCAATGTTATGGGGCAATCGTAAGAGATTTGATAACGGGCGAATTAGCTGCTTATGTTGCAAAAGGAACATTGATAGCAACTGGAGGATATGGCAGAACTTATAGACAAACAACAAATGCTGTTATATGCGAAGGTGTTGGTGCTGCACTAGCTTTAGAAACAGGAATTGCAAGACTTGGAAACATGGAAGCAGTTCAATTTCACCCAACAGCACTTGTGCCAACAGGAATACTGATGACTGAAGGCTGTAGAGGTGATGGTGGGATATTAAGAGATGTTGATGGGCATAGATTTATGCCAGATTATGAACCAGAAAAGAAAGAGTTGGCAAGTCGAGATGTTGTTAGCCGTCGTATGATGGAACATATCAGAAACGGTAAAGGAGTTCCATCTCCTTATGGTGATCATTTATGGTTAGATATATCTATCTTAGGTAGAGAACATATAGAAAAAAACCTAAGAGATGTGCAAGAGATAAGTCAAGTATTTAATGGGATTGACCCAGCGGACGAGGGTGCAAAAGGATGGATTCCTGTTGTGCCAATGCAGCACTATTCGATGGGTGGAATCAGAGTTAAACCAACAGGAGAATCTCAAACTTTAAAAGGATTATTTTCTTGTGGTGAAGCCTCTTGCTGGGATTTACATGGATTTAATAGACTAGGTGGAAATTCAGTTGCAGAAACGGTAGTATCTGGTATGATTATAGGTGATTATTTTGCTGATTTTTGTGCTAAAGTGGAGATTGATATAAATACTAAAAGTATAGAAAATGCTCTCGAAAAACAAGTAAATTATATAAATTCACTCATAGAAGCACAAGGCAAGTATAATATCGTAGATATAAAAAATGAGATGAAAGAGATAATGTGGAACAATGTTGGTATTTTCCGCCATGAAGAGCCATTGGTTGAAGCAGTAGATAGACTAGAAGAGCTTTATAAAAAATCTCACGATATATCTATCAAATCAAAATCTCTTGCAGGAAACCCTGAATTAGCAGAAGCTTATAGAGTTCCTAAGATGATAAAAGTGGCACTTTGTATTGCTATGGGTGCGCGAGATAGAAAAGAGAGTCGTGGCGCTCATTATAGAGAAGATTTCTTAAAAAGAGATGACATTAATTGGCTTAAGAAAACATTAACATCTTGGAGGGAAGGCGATACGCTACCTACTGTTGAGTATGAAGATTTGGATGCTTCTAAAATGGAAATGGCTCCTGGATTTAGAGGATATGGTGCAAAAGGCATGATAATTGAGAATCCAATAAGTATAGCAAGACAAGAAGAGATAGACAAGATAAAAGAGCAGATGGAAGCAGAAGGAAAAGACAGATATGAAATCCAAGAAGCTTTGATGCCTTTTGAATTACAACCTTATTATAAGGCTAAAAACGAAAGATTTGGAGAATAAAATGGGAAGAAAAATAAGAATAAAAGCGTTAAAATATAATCCACATTCAAAAATTTCAAAAGCTCATTTTGCTGAATATGAGCTAGAAGAAACACCAGGAATGACACTATTTATAGCACTAAATAAAATCAAAGATACTCTAGACCCTGATTTAGCATTTGATTTTGTTTGTCGTGCAGGAATCTGCGGAAGTTGCGGAATGATGATAAATGGAGTTCCAGGACTTGCGTGTCGAACATTAACTAAAAATTACGAAAGTGGAGTGATTCAACTTATGCCGATGCCAGCTTTTAAACTCATACAAGATCTCTCTGTAGATACAGGAACTTGGATGAATGACATGAGCAAAAGAGTCGAAAGCTGGATTCACTCAAAACAAGAGCCTGATTATGCAAAACTTGAAAAACCGATAGAGCCTCAAGTTGCTGATGATGTTTTTGAGATAGATAGATGTGTAGAGTGTGGCGTATGTGTAGCAGCATGCGGTACAAAACTTATGAGACCAGATTTTGTGGGAGCCGTTGGACTAAACAGAGTTGCAAGATTTCAAATAGACCCACATGACGAACGAACTGATGAAGACTTTTACGAATTAGTTGGCGATGATAATGGTGTATTTGGATGTATGAGCCTGCTTGCTTGTGAGGACAATTGCCCTAAGCATTTACCACTTCAAAGTAAGATAGCATACATGAGAAGAAAGCTAGTAGCTTTAAGATAAACTATACTCGGGAGCAAAATAGTTTGCTCCCAAAATCTTTTTACTAGGTGATATAATATCAACTAATAAATCGTTCTTCATCTTCGCTGAGTATACTATTCTCAACTCAACCGTTAGATAAAATTTTCCAAACATACATATAAAAAAGTTCCACCAAAAATTGAAATCAAATAATGTCTAAATTTTAAATGTAAAATTATTGTAGAAAAAATTCCTATAAATTGATTAATATATATATTATGATTATGTATA
>Ga0256829_1003786_pt1 | contig 10251 bp, 13 predicted proteins | sample 131447metaG_FD_185979 | JGI IMG/M metagenome (GOLD analysis project Ga0256829, IMG submission 185979) | Hydrothermal vent microbial communities from Lau Basin, Pacific Ocean - 131-447 | ecosystem: Environmental > Aquatic > Marine > Hydrothermal vents | place: Pacific Ocean: Lau Basin | collected...
CAAGTTCAAAGCAGTCATACCATCAAGAACTGCTGAGAAGACACTCGCTGCCGAAGCATCATAAAGGCGCGCATCAAGTGCCACCCGCTTGCCTGCCACTGTCTTCTTATAACGTTCAGACACGGTCTTGCGCACTGCAATAGCCCCTGCATCAGGAACCTCTACTTCACCACGCAAGCTTGGTGGTATGTCCAAAGCAGGACGAGTATCTGTTTTAAGTTGCTCGTGCGTTTGACTTTTACCAGCCCCTTCATCTGAGCTCCACAACATCTTTGTGCCCCCAGACATACAGCCTGTCAACACGAGTGCTACAACGATGGATAAAATATTAGAAAAATAAGTAATTGGCTTCATGGCGCGGGATTCAAGCGGACGCAAGCCCTAAGGTCAAAGGTAATTTTACATATTTGGTAAAAAACAATCTCTAACATGTCACAATTACTGCCTACAAGCTGGGCATACTAGTTCAAATAACATAGATAAGATTGGAAAAAAAAGATGCCTGCCTATACTGGCGGCATGCGTTTAATTATGTTGGATACGGAAACTACAGGCTTATCGCCACAAAGCGGCGACCGCATGGTGGAAATTGGTGCGATTGAAGTCAGTCAGCGATGCATTCAACCAGAGCGCAAGTTTCATCAATATATTAATCCTGGTCGCCCTATCCCTGATGTTGTGGTGCGCATTCACGGCATTGATGATGCCAAAGTTAAAAACGAACCAAGCTTTGCAGAGATTGCGCCAGAATTTCTAAAGTTTATTGAAGGTGCAACCTTGGTTATCCATAATGCACCTTTTGATTTAGCCTTTATCATGCATGAACTTGCAGATGCAGAGCTAGCCAATATCGGAGATTTCCCTGTCATTGACACCCTGCTCATGGCACGCAAACGCTTCCCACACCAACGTAACACTTTGGATGCATTATGTGACCGGTATGGTATTGAGCGTGGGCATCGCACCCTGCATGGTGCACTATTAGATGCAGAGTTATTGGCTGAGATGTATTTGGCAATGACTGGTGGCAATCAATTTTCGCTTAGTATGGATGTGGAAAGTAAGCCTGCTTCAAGTATCATCCAGCTTCCAGAAGCACAGCGTGCCCACAATGAAAAAATGGAAACAAAAAAAATTTTACAACGTGAAGCCTTGCATCTATCCGAAAAGGACAAGCTCTCTCATCAGACCATGATGCAACGTATTCATCAAGAAAGTCATGGCAAAGAACTTTGGGCTCACGAAAATAACAACGGGAGTACGCTACCATGATGTTGCCATCCCCTATCGTGATGATATGTGCAGGAAACATGTGCCGCAGCCCTTTTGCTGAATATTATATGCGTCAGAAGCTACAAAATGCAGGTGTAGAAGCTGAATGCTTTAGCCGAGGACTTTTAGCCATGCCTGGGCGTAAAGTGCCCAGCACAGCACTGCAAGTTGGATTAGAGTTTGGTATTGATATGCAAGATCACATCTCACAAACCTTATTGGCTCCTGATGTGGATCGTGCCGCTATGATTATGGTGATGGAGTCAGGGCAACGTCAGCATTTAAGTAAAATGCGCCCCGCCAGTATTGGTAAAATATTTTTACTTTCTCAACCACTTCATGGCAAAACAATTCTCGACCCTATGGGTAAGGATGAAGAACACTTTCGCAAGATTTATAAAGAAATTACACTTAGTATTGATGCTTGGGTTAAACGCTTTGGCATTCACCAAAAAACTTAAGGGGGGGCATGTGAACTCGCTGGTTCGTTTCTATTTTTCTTTAACACCACGCTTGCAGGCATTCATCACACTACGAGATGGTCTACAATGCCTCGAGAATGCTCGTAGACATAACAACCCATATGGTTGGCTGCAAGCAGCGACAGATGTTCAAACATCACTGCTTGGCGATCACGGCCGCAAACCAGTTACCCCTGAACTGATGGCATTATTAAAATCTATTCGGGAACATTTACACAAACTCGCACAGGAACACCCAGATTTTAGCGAGCAAATCAATGGGGCTTGCAAGTCCATTACCGAACATGAACAAACAATACGCCAGTGCATACCCACTATATTGGACTTCTTCAGTCAAGATGGGCTACTCAATGCTTGGGTAAACGCCAATAAAAAACAAGATTTTTTAGCTCATAAACTAAACTTCCCACAAGTTTTGCCCATTTTTTGGCAGACATTAAACTTACAAGATGCATTGCATGAATCCTTACAAGAATTATGTGCCATCATCACGCATATTGATGCGATGCTGAATGATTTTGTGCCATGGTCAGACAAAATCGCGGAAGAAGGGCGTGCGCAAATCACACCTCCACGCAATGAGCAACATGGTTTATTAATTGTCGGGCTTGATGCCAAATGGGTCGAGCAGGGCATTACGCCAGAATTTTCAGGCAATCGTCTCGCTATTCGCATGCGTTTTCAAGCTTGGAAAGCATCCGAACCCCAATCAATTGTTGAAGAAGACATCCCCTATCGCATGATGCTGGTACCTATTATATGAAGAATTTCCTATGCCCAACCTGTAAAGAGCAAGTCAAACGCCACGATAAATATTTTCCATTTTGCTGTGAACGCTGCCAAACCATTGATTTGGGACGCTGGGCAGATGGTAGCTACAGTATTGCTGGTGATCCTGTTTCAGAGCATGAGAGTGATGAAGGGCATAGTATTCACTGATGAGCGAACCAATACAGGATTACCATAAACAAGCCTATGTGTGGGTCAGCTTTGCCTTAGCTATGCCCGTTTTCTTATGGCCAGTTTTTTTACTACTTGGTTTCACACCTGCTTTTGGCATAAGCATTGAACAAAATTGGTTGGTTTCCGCTTGCTGCCTGCTTATGGCAGCTGTCGTAGCCGATTCAATCTTATCCTATCGCCATGCCATCAATCATGTTGTTAGCAGTGCCATATGGATTATTGTTGCCAGCTCCATTATATCGCTAACCATACGTAACCCCGACATGGTTTGGCTCATCGCGACTTTATTTGCCCTGCGCCCATTACACATTATTCACCAGCTATGGCATGCCAAGCCTGAATCTCTGCAATGGTGGCACTGGATTGCATGGTGGCGTGATACAAGCACAGCTTTGGTTATGTTTTTATGGCTAAACTATTGGCCTCAATAAGCCCTGTTCGCAACAACTAAGCATTCACCACACGGCGTGATGATGGTGTATCACGTTGTTCTGGGCGAATGCCCAATTTAGCAAAGAAGTCTCTATCTTGCTCGGCTTCTTTATTGCCCGTAGTGAGCAACTTCTCACCATAAAAAATAGAATTGGCTCCTGCTAAGAAGCAAAGCGATTGCATTTCTTCCGACATCATCTCACGCCCTGCCGATAGCCTTACATGAGAAGATGGCATAGTAATCCGCGCTACAGCAATGGTGCGAATAAAATCAAAATTATCCAAATCTTCTACATCTGCCATCGGCGTGCCTTCTACTTTGACCAACATATTAATCGGCACAGACTCTGGGTGTGGCTCCATACGTGCAAGCTGGGCAATCATGCCAGCACGATTACGCACGGCTTCGCCCATCCCCACAATACCACCACAACACACACTCATACCTTCTGCGCGCACATTCTTGAGTGTGTCCAAGCGTTCTTCATAGGTGCGCGTGGAAATAATCGTTTTATAAAATTCAGGGTCAGAATCAAGGTTATGATTGTAATAATCCAAACCTGCATCCTTAAGTTTTTTGGCTTGCTCATGATCCAGCATACCCAAGGTTGCACAGGCTTCCATATCCATAGCTTTAACTTCACGAATCATATCCAGCACCAATTCAAAAGCTCTGCCTTTAGGCTCACGCCATGCTGCTCCCATACAAAAACGCGATGCGCCCTTTTCTTTGGCTGCACGCGCTGCTTTCATCACCTCTTCTTTTTTCATCAGAAGCTCAGATTCCAAATCAGTATTGTAACGTGATGATTGCGGACAATATTTACAATCTTCAGGACAACCGCCTGTTTTAATCGATAGCAAGGTCGAAAGCTGCACTTCATTGGCATCAAAATTTGCTCGGTGTGCTTGTTGAGCACGAAACATCAAATCATTGAATGGCAAATCAAACAATGCTGTGATTTCTTCTACAGTCCAATCATAACGCATATGCAACCCCGTCAACCAAGATGTTGCGAAAGGTAAACGGTTCAAGTCTGATAGGCAAAGAAGTTAAGAGCCTAAGACCAACCTCTCGGCTTTATATTCGAGTTTACTCAAATGTTTTCGTATGATCAGCGTACTGTTCAAACTCATTGAAAGACCATCCAAATTAAGATTTAGAAACGTTTGTGTCCATTCGGGATTTGCAGCTAATTCTCCACAAATAGTCACTGCTATGCCCGCTTTATGAGCCGCATAAACAGTTTGCCGAATCAATGCTAAAATGGCGGGGTGCTCTGGACTATAAATACAACACATATCTTCATCAGCACGGTCTGCCGCCAAGGTATATTGAATAAGGTCATTGGTTCCAATCGAGAAAAAATCCGATACTTTTGCTAACTCATCAGCAATCATGGCCGCTGCTGGCACCTCAATCATACAGCCAATAGACACTGTATTTGTGTGCATACCCAGCTCATCACAGCATGCATCCACCATCTCACGTACAGCTACCATTTCCGCACAGCTTGTTACCATGGGCACCAATATTTTCACACCGCCATATTCAGAAGCCCGTAAAATAGCCCTCACTTGCATTTTCAATACCGCCGGCCACTGCAATAACATACGCACACCACGAAGCCCCATCGCAGGGTTTTCACCATTATAATGATAACCTGATAGCTGCTGAAATAAGGCTGGTTTATCCCCACCAATATCCAGCAAGCGGAATGTCACAAAGGAGCCTTTCATACCTTTTACAATTTCGGCATATTGTTCATATTGGCGTGTTTCATTGGGTGACACAGTATCTTGCATAAAAATAAATTCCGTACGAAAAAGCCCCACACCTTCAACGCCCAATTCTACAGCCAGATCAACTTCTTCACGGAATTCAAGGTTCGCCATAATATCCATGCGGTGACCATTGGCACTTCTCGACTCACACTTGGAGAACTGTTTTAAATCATCACGTACCACATCCATTGCCACAATAAACCGCTGATATTGAACAACTTCATCAGCACTTGGGTGAAGAATCCAGTGGTCGCGCTCCGCATCAAGCAATAACACATCACCATCATGCACTTGATTCAATAAATCACTGGTTCCTACCAATGCTGGTAACCCAATACCTCTGGCAATAATAATAGCGTGTGCATTCATGCCACCTTGTTCACAAATAACACCCGCAGCACCTTGCCTCCATAACAAAACAATCCCTGATGGGCTTAAGTCATCTGCAACAATAATTGTAGGATCATCCGCACTCATGCTCGCAGGGCTAAACACTTGCCCCACCAAATGACACATGATGCGGTGCCCAACCTGTTCCACATCACTTTTCCTACTACGCAAATATTCATCTTCAATACAGTCGAAAACAGCCGCAATCGCATCTATTTGACGGCGCAAGGCCCATTCTGCATTGATTTTTTCATCGGCAATTAAATCCTGAGCTTTGTCCACCAGTTCAGGATCAAGCAATAACATCCTGTGTGCTTCTAAAATTAAAACAAGATCTTGATGTTGCAAGCTAAGTAAATGCGCATGCTCTACATCCAACTCCTTCAATGCTGATTGCACTGCTGCTGCCAGCCTTAACTGCTCACCTTGCAACTCCTCCGCAAGCAGCCGCCTCTCAGAAATGGCTGGCTTTCCAGCTACAAGCTTTTGCACCTTGCCAATCACAACCCCACTGCTGCTAGCAATAGCAGAGCCTTCAGCGCGTTGGCAAATCACTATTCACCCTCTCCAAAACGATCATTTACCAAGGTTTCGATACTATTCAATGCCATTTGCTCATCTTTACCCACGGCCCGTAATGTTAAAGTGGTTCCCTTACCCGCAGCCAGCATCATGATTCCCATAATACTTTTGCCATTCACTTCAATATCATCTTTCAACAAACTAATCTCACTGGCAAAGCGGCTTGCTTCAGACACAAAACGTGCCGAGGCTCGTGCATGCAAACCAAGCTTGTTTTGAATATGTAGAATACGTTCAGCCATGGATTTGATCCCCCTCTGCTGGCGAACAATGATCAGGACTAGCTGGCATAAAATCTGATGCCAAACACATATACTGCTGCCCAGATGCAACAACATCATGCGCCAACACACTCAAACTCACATGATCTTTTTGACACATCATACGATCCGATGTTGCCTTAATCAGAGCTGGCAAATTAAACCCTGAAATCACTTCACACTCACCCGCTTTCAAGCAAGTTAAAGCAATATTGCATGGTGTGCCACCAAACATATCAGCAAATATGAGTGTTCCATAACCAGCATCACATTGCTTCACAAGGCGAGCAACCTTTTCCTGCAAAGCACCAGGTTCACTGGATTCGTGCACATCCATCGCTGCCATCAAAGGCTGCTCTCCGAGTACATGTTCAACAGCCAATTTCATTTCACTGGCAATACGCGCATGTCCAATTAAAACAATTCCAATCATCACAACCCCTTCTACACAAACCACATACAAAACATTTTAACATGAACCCTGCCCTCTTTCGGGCTAACCTTTAACCACTCGGTCCAACTCTCGATGTCTTACCATTGGCACAGCAAATTTTTGTTGCTTCATCCACGCAGCCAGTCGCTCAACCATATAAACCGAACGATGGCGACCACCACTACAGCCTATCGCCAATGTAAAATATCGTTTGCGCTCGCGCTTTAATTTTGGCCACACAAACAACAACCACTGCCGTAGCTTCTCTTCAGCCTCTGCTACTTCTGGGTAAGTATCGAAAAAGTCTTGCACATCTTCATCTTGTCCAGTCTGTCGTGCTAACAGTGGTTGATAATGAGGGTTCGGTAAAAAACGCAAATCAATCACCATATCAGCTTCACTGGGCAGCCCCCCCTGATAACTAAAGGACATCAATAAACACGATAAATTATTTCCAACCGTGGTGTTTGCACTTCGTCCACGCCAAAAAGACTCCACCAAATCCGCTAGTTCATAGGGGTTTAGGGTTGTACTATCCAAGACCAAATCCGCCATCTCTTTTAATGGGCTTAAAGCTTCACGCTCCGCTGCAAGCACTGTTTCTAAGCTGGCATCTTCGGGTTGCTGTGAGCGAAAGGGGTGTTTGCGGCGCAATATCGAAAAACGACGTTGTAAAACTTCGCTGGAAGCATCCATAAATAACATGCCCCATTCACCCTGCTCTCGTACTTCTGCCAGCATTTCAATCAAACTATCAGGTTCCATGCTACTACGAATATCCATACATACAGCAGCATGCTCATGTCGCACATGTTTTGCCCATGCTGGCAACATGGCTGCGGGCAAGTTATCTGTGCAAAAAAAACCTAAATCTTCTAAGGCATGCAGTGCCGTACTTTTACCCGCTCCAGATAAGCCACTAATCATCAATAACATTATGGTTTATTCACCTTTGGCACTTCACCACCATGCCGAATCCGATCTTCTAAAGCTTCTATAAAATCTTGGTTACTATTAATACCACGTTGTTTTAAAAGCTGGTTACGTGTCGCGATTTCAATAATCACAGCCAACGAACGACCCGGTCGAATAGGAATGCGGACACGTGGCAAGTCTACTTTATGAATACAAACCGTATCATCCTCAGACATCACACGATCATTTTCTTTTAAATTTTCCCAAGCAATCAGATCAATCACCAGCCTCACACGCTTGGTATCTGTAATAGCCGCCGCACCATACAAGTCACGAATATTCACCACACCCAGACCACGCAACTCCATATGATAACGCAATGCCTCTGGGCTTTGCCCAACCAAAATCCCAGGACTTGAGCGTACCACTTCAACCATATCATCAGCAATCAATCGGTGCCCGCGTGAAATTAACTCCAAACCAATTTCACTTTTACCAATGCCACTGGCTCCAGTCAGCAATACACCCAAACCATATATATCCATATAAACACCATGCTGCCATGCCCTTGGAGCCAAGCGCTTTGATAAAAACAGCAGCATATCGGTCATAAATGCTGATGATGCTAGCTCTGAAACAAACAATGGGGTTTGTGTTCGCTCCGCAGCCTCACGAATAATGGCTGGCGGCTCAATACCACGCGTAATCACAACACCTGCAAGCTTTAAATCAAAAACAGCATCCACAGATTTTCTTTGTGCAATCGAAGTTTTGGTTGCAAGATAGTGCAACTCTGTTTGCCCAATCACCTGCAAACGATAATCATTCAAATTTTCTAAGAAACCAGCAAATGCCAAAGAAGGCTTTTGCATACGCGGGTGATCGATATAACGATGCAAACCTTCCTCACCCGTAACCAAACGCATTTGCATAGCTTCGCCTTGTTCGGCAAAGATTTCACCCAGCGTGATGCGAGGGGTTTTACTCATTTAGATATGCAAACTCATTGCTATTGCACACCCGAAAACAAATCACTCATGGCCTGTGCATCATGAACCGCCATAATCGACTCTCGAAACTCTGTTTTTTGCAGCAAGCGCGCAAGTTTTGCCAAAAGCTCTAAATGTTGTCCATTTTCATCATCAGGCACCAATAACATCACAACAATATACACAGGCTGCCCATCAATCGCATCAAAATCAATGCCTTCTGGATGCCTTGCCATGGCAATCACAGGTTCTGGTAAATCAGACATACGGCTATGGGGTATTGCTACCCCATGACCGATACCTGTACTTCCCAAATGCTCTCGCGCCATAATGAGTTCCAGCACCTGATCAGGATCCATAGCTGGTAAAAGCCCTGCTATTTCGGTAATCAAGGCACGCTTACTACATGCTGTAGAAGCAAGTGAAATATGCTCAACTGGAATCATTACGTCAGTGTTCATCTTATGCAGCTTCTGGCTCAATCCAGTTCAACGAACCATCTGAACGGCGATATAAGGCATTCAATGTATCTGTATCTGCATTGGTAAACATCAGCACAGTTTTATTTTCCGCCAACTCCATCTGCATTACTGCTTCATCCACGCTCATCATATGCGCTTGGATGCTCTCATGATTCAAAACATTCGGAGCTTGTGTTTCAGGCAGTTCATCTTGACCTTGACCAAGATCAATCACACGGTGAGAAACTTTAACTTCCCGCCCTTTACGTTGACCATGGCTTGATAAATGTTTGCGTAATTTGGCACGATAACGTTTTAACTGACGATTTAGTTTATCCATCACACCATCAATGGAAGCATACATATCATCTGTTTCATGAGAGCCATGAATATTAATACCGTTGGCTTGCATATTCACTTCGCAACGCTGGCGAATTTTCTCAACCGACAAAACAACATGAACATCTACAACATGATCAAATGAATGTTTCAGATGCTGCAACTTCTCATCCACATAAGCTTTCAAGGGATCTGTAAGTTCGACATGCCGTCCTGTAATGGATACTTGCATATTTGTTACCTCCGTACTTGCGATGTACGTGCTAAAGCTGCACGCTTTCTTTGACTGCTCGATGGCAGCCCAAGTTGTTCACGATACTTGGCGACAGTGCGTCTGGCAATCTCTATACCTTCTGCCATCAAACGATCTGCAACAGCCTGATCTGAAATTGGTTTACCTACTGGCTCCGATTGAATCAATGTCTTAACCCGTTGCTGCACACGATGTACTGAAATCATGCCGCCGCCGCGCATCGGTAAGCCCGATGAAAAGAAACGTCGCATTTCAATAAGCCCCAATGGCGTGTGCGCATACTTACCATTGGTCACACGAGAAATCGTTGATTCATGCAAATCAACCTGCTCTGCAACATCTTGTAATGTAAGAGGTTTTAAACCAAGAATCCCGTGTTCTAAAAAGGCCTTCTGACAATGGGCAAGGCAAACGCCGACTTTCATCAAAGTTTCACTACGCTGATCCAAAGCATACATCAACCACTTAGCTTCCTGTGCCGCAGCCGTCATAAATTCCCGATCTTTGCCGCTCCACTGATGCCCTGTCCACTGCTCACTCATGCGCACGCCGCGCCAGCCAGATTTAGGGACTTCCACTTCAATCTCACCAGTATTTAGGCGGCGAAAGATAATTTCGGGGCGCACATAAATATTGGGCTCGCCACGCAAGCCATGCCCAGGAAAAGGATCCAAACGCCGCATACGTTGGCGAGC
>Ga0256829_1003787_pt1 | contig 10250 bp, 11 predicted proteins | sample 131447metaG_FD_185979 | JGI IMG/M metagenome (GOLD analysis project Ga0256829, IMG submission 185979) | Hydrothermal vent microbial communities from Lau Basin, Pacific Ocean - 131-447 | ecosystem: Environmental > Aquatic > Marine > Hydrothermal vents | place: Pacific Ocean: Lau Basin | collected...
CAGAATAATGGTGGTGCCCTGCTCATTGATTTCTCGCAGGAAGTCCCACATGGAACGCCGCAGCTCGATATCGACCCCGGCGGTAGGCTCATCCAGAATTAGCAGTTTGGGCTCGTGAATTAAGGCTCTGGCGATCATCAAACGTCGCTTCATACCGCCAGAGAGCATTCGCGCCGGAGTATCTCGCTTGTCCCATAACCCCAACTTTTTCAGGTATTTTTCCGTGCGCTCTTGGGCCAACTTTTTGGGCAGTCCGTAGTACCCTGCCTGATTGATGACAATCTGTTCGACCTTCTCAAACTGCGAGAAGTTAAATTCCTGCGGCACAACCCCCAAATGCTGTTTGGCCAGAGGAAAGCTATCATCAATATCACAACCGAAAATGCTCACCTTGCCCTCAGTTTTCTTCACCAGCGAACAAAGAATACCTATGGTGGTGGACTTGCCCGCCCCATTGGGCCCCAACAATGCGAAAAAGTCACCAGGAGCCACTTCCAGGCCAATACCTTTTAACGCGGAAAAGCCGTTGTCGTAGGTTTTAGTTAATCCTTCAATCTTTAACGCAGGGGTCATACGTCGCTCTCCGCGATTTTTAAGCCGGTTAAAAAACAGTACTATCAAGCCCGCAGACATGCCTGCAAGCGTTGGGTTTAGCCCCTTAAAATGGGGTACAATTCACCAATTACAAGCCCTCCACACCAGACTCATAGAAGACCTATAATGATCAGACCGGAAATTCTCTCCGCCATCACCACTCTGCAACAGGGGATTGCCCAGGCCATTCCCGAAGATGAAAGCGGAACTGCACTTAAAGAGCAGTTTCAGGTAACTATCAACGCCCTGGAAAGCGGAGCGGAATACAGCTTTGCCGCAGAGGACCTGTTGACCACTCTGATCACCCATTACCCCAATTTGACACCTGCTATTCCCCGCGAGCTATTGTGGGCTATCGGCGGCTCTTGCCTGCACTACCTGGGCGATGAGGAGATTGAACAATTTTCGCAGATCGAGGAACAACAAAGTACGCGACACTGAACAACCAGTGCCCGCAGTTCTTAGTGCGGGCACTGATTAAAAGTATTGGTAATACAATTTGGAGCGGGATATCGGGTTCGAACCGACGACCTGTACCTTGGCAAGGTACCGCTCTACCAACTGAGCTAATCCCGCGGAAGATGGCGTCCCCTAGGGGAGTCGAACCCCTGTTACCGCCGTGAAAGGGCGGTGTCCTAGGCCTCTAGACGAAGGGGACCTGGAACTTGAAAGATCAGACCAACAGGCATCTGACCTTTGAAAATTGGAGCGGGATATCGGGTTCGAACCGACGACCTGTACCTTGGCAAGGTACCGCTCTACCAACTGAGCTAATCCCGCAATGGCGTCCCCTAGGGGAGTCGAACCCCTGTTACCGCCGTGAAAGGGCGGTGTCCTAGGCCTCTAGACGAAGGGGACCCTGGACCTTCATGACTGGTGTTGCTCGTCAGAAGTGGGGCGCATTTTAGGGAGCGATTGGGGGTCTGTCAACAACCTGTCACAACTTTTTTCTCATAATCTGTCACTGCTTTTTTAATTTATAACAATCACTTAGCTAACCCACCCCCAAAGCGTCGAAAAAAGAAGCAAAGCGGTCAAAATTATAAAAACCGCCCCTTCCCCGCAAAGAATCCTTCGCAAAAACTGGTCGGAAAACGGCTTTATCAGTTATGCTTGAATCAAACATGTAACATCCGAGACCTTTGCAGCCATGTCCTCTGCCCTGATTATCAGTCTGATTATCGCCGTACTCGTCATATTGATGAGCTACGCCTTCATCAGTCAGACCATTGCCACGCGCAAGGACCAGAAAAAGCGCCTGCTCGGCGCGCTAAAACTTCGGTCAAGGGACTTTAAGTTTCTGCTCAGCGGCTTTCCCCCCAACTTTCTATCAAAAGACCTCAGCGTCTTGGTTCACCGTTGCGTTATTGAGGTAACCGAGCAACTGGCCAAGCTCGAACCAAACGAAAAACTGCACGCCGAAGAACTGGTTCTATATAAGAAGCAAATGGAAGAAGCCCAGCGGCGCCCCAAAGATGCGAAACGGGCCAAATTGAGCAACCCGCAGCAAAGCAAAGAAGTTAAACGGCTTTTACAGGAGTTAAACAAATTTCTGATTCATCTGCGCAAGCGCGGATCAATCACCGAGAGCCAGCACACCAGCTATGAAACCCAGATTAAGAATATGGTTGTGCAGTTGGCGGTTGACACCTACATTATGAATGCCAAGCAGGCCAGCGCCACCGATAAGACCCGTCTGGCGATTCACTACTACACTCTGGCTCGGAAACTTCTAGCCAAAGAAAGCGGCTCACAAAACTACAAAAAGCAGATACTCCAGCTCAATGAGGTCATCGCCAAACTGGAGGAAAAAGCACAAGAAGAAGAGCCCCAGAGCGAGCCTACAGAATTCTCCCAGGCTTCTGAAAAAGCCGCCCAGGACCAATGGGCTGACTTTGAACAGGACGACGAAACCTGGAAGAAGAAATCACTCTACGATTGATTACCTCTGATTACCTAAGGCTTCGAAGAAACGCTCAATACGTTTCGCGTTGGCACCCAGATCGCTACGCCCAACTCTGGATACCGATCGTACATCCACCACAGAGCCGGTCTCTGTGGCGCGAACCCGCACAATGACATCGTCTTTAAAGCCAAACAGTAAACTCGCTTCCACCGCTTCGAGCTCTAAACGCTCTGGACTGTCCGAAATAATCTCCCAACCAAGCGATTGCAGCGCTGCACGCGATCGACCATAGGCCTGTTCAGCAGTCAGTTCAGTTGCCAGGGGTTGAATATGGGGATAGGCAGCCCGTTGCTGTTGCGCCAAGGACTCTCCCGCGTGAACCAGAGAGTTATCGCTTTCATGGCGCAACCCAGGAACAACTGAAAATTGCGGTGGACTGGTCAGATCTGTCGATATATCGTGAATCGGTGGCACCTTGAAGCCCGCAGGCCCCACGGTTGCCATAATTGAAATTATCGGCAGAGCAGCAATCACCACACTCAACACCAAAGGACTGCGCGAAGTCGTCCTGGAGCCCACAAACGACCAGCACAGTACCAACAAAGCGACTAGCGCCAAGGCCAATAAACCTATTGCCGATACGGCAAATGCCGTCGCCAGCGACGCAAACAGTATCCACTCAGAGCGAAATGCAATTACTGCCGCCACCATCAATACCAGCAACACAATCTGCAATCTCAACAAGACTTTTCCCAACATGACTGCTCCCTACTATCTATTGACTGTTGGCTGTAAACGAAACAATGCGGCTGATTTCAGCCAACGGCCTTCCGGACTCTTCGGCCCACTGATTAAACACCTGCTGCACCCGCGCAAGATCCTTCTGACTGGTAGGCAGTTTTTCAACCACCCCCTCAGCCTTGAGCACACTGACAACGTCATCAGTTAACACAAATGTATCTTTGCCCACCATCCGCAAAAAACGCGCGCCGGACTGTCCTCCGAGCTGTGTGCCCTGCTTTTTCAATAACTGCCATAAGCCCACAATATTGTCACCTGGCCAGTCGGCAATCATGGCGCCAAAGCTGCCGAATTCACGAATTACATCCAGCATCCAAATGGCATTGGCGCGCACAGCTTTGATCTTGCCAAAGTGGCGGATGATACTGGTGTTCTGCATCAGAGCCTCGAGATCTTCATCCGACATCATAGCCACCTGATAGGGATCAAAGCCCATAAACGCCACCTCGAAAGCCGGCCATTTGGCATCCACCATGGCATGTTTCAGACCTGCCCTGAAGATACGGCGGCTAAGCTCAGACAGATAATAGGAATTGGATAACTCCCGAAGCTCGGACGAGCTGCGCCCTGCCGGCAAATTCTCCGCTACGGCACTAGCACTGCCCTTATGCAAGACTGCGGTGTCATAAATGGACTTGAAGTTACGCACCTACTTTTCCTCACCCGGCTTAAGCTGCAGCGACGCCGAGTTAATGCAGTAACGCAACCCGGTTGGTTGAGGCCCGTCTTCAAATACATGTCCCAAATGAGAGTCACATCGTTTACAGCGCACTTCAACTCGCACCATCCCATGAGATTCATCGCGCAATTCTTGTATCAATTCGCCTTCAAGCGGCTGATAAAAACTCGGCCAACCACTGCCCGAGTCATACTTTGTCACCGAGGAAAACAGTGGTTCACCACAACAGCGGCACAGGTATTTGCCCTGGGTTTTACAATCCCAGTACTCCCCGGTGAATGCCCTCTCAGTGCCCTGTTGGCGGCAAATTGTGAATTCTTGCGGCGAGAGCTTATCCCGCCAGTAGTCGTCGTTTTTTAAGTCGGCATCTGACATAATCAACCCCACATTTTTAGATACCCGTGCGATATTTCTCGATAGATATCAGTGGTCCGATATCGTATCAGTGCCAATACCATAGGCTAATTTCGGTACCAAAACGAGTATCACTTCGACATTGTGTTAAAGAAAATTGCATTAAAGAAAATTGTATTAAAGAAAAAGCATCGCCATGTACACGATCAATAAATCCGACAAGCTCCACGGAGTTTGCTACGACATTCGCGGCCCGGTCCTCGAACATGCCAATCGCCTCGAAGATGAAGGCCACCGCATACTCAAATTAAATATCGGCAATCCTGCACCTTTTGGATTCGATGCCCCAGATGAAATTATCCTCGATGTTATCTATAACCTGCGCAATGCTCAGGGTTATTGTGAGTCGCACGGACTGTTCGCCGCACGTAAAGCAATCATGCAGGAGTGCCAGCGCCTCGACATCCCCAATGTAGAAATCAATGATATTTTTCTCGGCAACGGCGTCAGCGAACTGATCATGATGTCCATGCAAGCGCTGCTTAATAATGGCGACGAAATGCTGCTACCCTCCCCCGACTATCCACTGTGGACAGCGGCGGTGAATCTCGCCGGCGGCAAAGCCGTGCACTATACCTGTGACGAACAAGCTGGCTGGTTTCCGGATATTGACGATATACGCTCAAAAATCACCGATAAAACCCGTGGCATTGTCATTATCAACCCCAACAATCCTACAGGCGCGGTCTACAGCCAGGAGTTACTGGAGCAGATCGTTCAACTGGCGCGCGAACACAACCTGATCATCTTTGCCGACGAAATCTACAGCAAGATTCTCTACGATGATGCCGAGTTTGTACCCATGGGGCGTCTCGCGGACGATGTGCTGTGTATCAGTTTTAACGGCCTGTCCAAATCCTATCGTCTGGCGGGCTTCCGCTCCGGCTGGATGGTAATCAGTGGAGCCAAGCACAAGGCCGCCAACTACATCGAAGGCTTGGAAATGCTGTCTTCCATGCGCCTGTGTGCCAATGTACCCGCCATGCTCGCAGTGCAAACTGCTCTGGGGGGGCACCAGAGTATCGACCAACTGGTGGCTCCGGGTGGGCGCCTGCGCGAACAGCGAGATATGGCCTGGGAGAAAATTAAAGATATACCTGGCGTAAGTTGCGTCAAACCCAAAGGTGCCATGTACCTGTTTCCAAAGATCGATCTGGACCGTCACAAAATTCACAACGACCAACAAATGGTGCTGGATTTTCTCCTGCAGGAGAAAATTCTATTGGTTGAAGGCACGGCATTTAACTGGAATAAGCCCGATCATTTCCGCGTGGTATTTCTGCCCAGAGCCGACGAGCTGGATGATGCACTGACCAAGTTTGGCCAGTTTATCGAACGCTACAGCCAATAATTCCAAACACAGGACAATTTATGAGCGACATTCACATCGACGATTTCTACAAAGACACCGGGAAGATCCTGGTGTCTTTGTATCGCTCATTCCCGAGAAAAACCCTGCTTTTTGTAGAAGATATCAGCGGCCCCGATACGCCCGACGAATACGGTCTGCACAGCGAGCGACATCAATCCTGCTTCGGGGCCGCCATCTGGCTAGCCGACGCAGGCTACCTCCACTACGATGAAACCGTACGCCAGGAAGCTCTGGATCAGGCTGTATTAAGCCACAAGGCCTTTACCCTGTTATCTGCCAGAGCCGCATTCACTCCCCCCCACGATGACGACGAGCACCTGCCCCTGTCCGTTCGAGAGAGCCAATCGTCCAACATCTTTCTTCTGAAAGAAGCTCTGAAAGAAGGTGCATCTGCAGAGATCCGCAGAATTGTTCAGCACCTCATGGTGCAATCCAGAAATTACAGTTAGGCCTAAATCGAATAACAGAAATGTAAGAGTTTTAGCTGCTTTCCAACATCAACGTCTGGAAAATCCGGATGCCCCGGTAACCGCTCCACCAAGCGACAACCGGGGCATTCTTCAGCCATCAGCCCTGCAATAAATTCCTCATCCAATTCCGGCGAATTCAAACACACCAAAATATCGCCACCCTCGGGTAGTAACTCGGGAATACGCCGCAGTAACTTGCCGTAGTCTTTTTCCGCAACGAAGCTCCCCGGCTGATACGACGGTGGGTCCATGATCACCACATCATAGGGCCCAGCGCGGCGAATTCGCCCCCAGGATTTGAGAATATCCTCTGACAGAAAGCGAACATTATCGGTAGGCTGATTATTGATGCGATGGGCTTCGCGGCCCTGGGACAAGGACGACGAACTCATATCCACATTGACAATCGCTGCTGCGCCAGCGGCCTGTGCGACCACGGAGAATGCACACGTATAGGCAAACAAATTCAAAACCCGCTTGCCTTCAGCGCGCTGTTCCAACCATCGCCGCCCAGGCTCCATATCCAGAAAGAACCCCACATTTTGACGCCCGTCCAGGGTAATAGGGAACAGCAATTCTCCACGGCGAGCGCGCAATGACTCGGGCAATTCACCCCATACAGTCTCAGCCGGTGCCCCATCCAGAAAACGTCGCTGTACCTGCAAAGCGCCAAGCTCGTGGGACTCGACGATTTCCGTAAGCCCTTGAATCAAAGCCGTTTCCAGGATCTCTTCCAAAGGCTTATAGAGCGTCAGCCTCAAGACCGGTGAAAACAAATCGACGGTGACCTGCTCAAACCCGGGGAAACAACAACCGCGCCCATGAAATAGTCGTTGACTGTCCCACTGAGCCACTGGCGTGCCAGCGTTGATCAACTCGCCCAGACGAGCCATTACCTGTTCAATAGGCGCTATCATTTATGCGTTACCCTGTACTTCATTTTTTAAATTGGTATGGTCCGGGCAATCTCCCAGCGGGTAGAGAATGGCATCACGGTAACCCGTAATCACCCGTATGTACCCTTGCCACTGACGATCGAGTTGCACATCGTTACTGTCCATCAATAACGAGCGCCCCTGCAGCGATCGAATTTTGGTCTTGGTAGCCACTACCACAATCGCATCTCGGCCTAAACGACGCAAAATCTTCGCGGTAAACTGTTGATTGCCACGCCCGAACAACGCCCCCTGTTGACCGGTAACAGACAATATCGCCTGAATGGGGCCCGCGTGCATTTCGACGAGAGCCTCTATCGAAGCGGCATCCATATCACTATCGAGTAGCTGTTCATCAAGCACAGCGTCAACTCCCAACAGGGTATTGGGCAAACCCAGCTGGTCCATAAAGGCCTGAGGCGTTGTTCCAGCCCCGACCAGATACAGGGTTTCCGGGTCCAGGTTCTCGATCAGCTCTGCGGCGATATCATCCAGCACCAGCTCTTCGACTTCCTGCCCACCTTGTTTAACCTGCTGCACGAACTGGCCATTTTGGGGCACACTCAACTCGCCAAAATAGCGGCTCTTCACAATGCCCTGACGCAGTGCTGCCTCATCGATATCTCGAACCTCCTGAGGCTGGATATCCACCAGTTCTCCACGAATCATCAGCTCTAACAGCTCGGCGGCAGCCTCAGGGGATACCGCAAATACGCCGGAGTGCATTTTCACTCCCGTGGGAATTCCCAACGCAGGGGTGTGCTCACCTATGGCCTGACAGACATCCCGCGCCGTGCCATCACCTCCGGCAAACACCAGAATGTCCACCGACTCAGCTACGAGGTCGGCCACGGCGCGCTGAGTGTCTTCCGCGCTGGTTTTCTCGGTTTGCGGATGCCCTACAACCAGCGGCTCAAAGCCGCACTCAATTGCCACCTGCTGCCCCATAGAGCCGCCATAGGTACTTACTTTTACTGCGCCGGGACAGCGTTTAGCCAATTGCCCCAGACAGCGTGCCGCGCGCTTCTCAGCTCGAAGTTCGGCGCCTTCAGCCAAGGCCCGCTCTACCAAGGCTTTGTCATCGCTACCCTTGAGCGCCGCAGGCCCGCCAATACCGGCGGTAGGATTGATTACCAACCCAATATGGAGGCTGTGTTCTACGTTATTCATCGCAATATTTATTCTAAGTGGTCGAGTTTATTTCCATAACTGCCAGGCCCCGTGATTCGGACTTATGCCATTTTCATCTAGAGAAAAGCGCAATAACAGCGATCAAATCAAACCTGGGGCATATACTTAATCTACGCTCCAAGCGTTTCACGCCTTCAACAATTCACCCCAGTGTAACGAAAGCGTCATAGAAGGAACCTATATTGCAGCCAACGCAAGTTAGAGTAGAGAAGTTATAGGTGGTCTTATGTTAAATGTTCAGGCTCAAACTCAGTCCAACAGTGATTTTTTCCAGAGAGATTTCCATGGCGGCGCCATTATTGATAGCCACGGTCAGGAAATACCAATGACCGCGGAAATGATCGACTCCGCGCTGGAGCAGCTCAGTCAGGAGCAAGACCGGACGCCTAAAAAGTACGGTTTCATCACCTTCTGATCTCCACGAGGTCTTTTTGTAATACTCCCAATCCTGTCGTCGCAGTTATTTGCCAGGGGCGGAAAAACCAAGCTCATCAAGCATAGCTTGCAGCCTCGGCTCACTTCCTGAAACTGCGCCATTTGCCAGCCTTACCTCTGTCGTAAAAAACTCCCTACGTACACGGTAGTTTTTGCGAAGCCCATCAAAAACCTCACTGAAAACGGTTTGCAATGATGTGGTGTCACTGTCTCTGGCTGCCCTTTGCAACTGCTCACGCATGCTCTGATCGTCAATTGCCACATCATAGCCATAACGGATAGCCTGATTGAGAATCTGCTGAGCTGAACCGCTCAGATTGTCCAGCACCTTGTACTCTTGCGGCAGCAACTGCTGTGCGGTTTTCTGCGCTGGCACTTTCAAATAGTCGCACAGAGCTCGATAAATCATCGCTGTGCCTTCCACCTTACCGTCAAAGCTGTAACCGGCGATATGAGGTGTGGCCATGGCAATATCCGGCAGCAACTGCGGATCGACAAAGGGCTCGAGTTCCCAAACATCCAGCGCAACATCAATATCGTTTCGCTCAAGCAGAATCCGTTTCAGCGCGCTGTTATCGATGACCGGACCACGCCCGGCGTTAATCAACAATGCCCCTTGCTTTAGCAGCGACAATTGATCAGCGCCCAATAGATGATAACTGGGGTGCGCTCCGGTACGAGTTAATGGAGCGTGCATGGCAATGACATCAGCTGCAAGAACCTGTTCCAGACTGACCTGATCATCCAAATCGCGGTACTCCTCATGGGATGTCAGATTCAACAAAGGGTCATAGAAGTTGACGTTCAGGCCCAAAGCCTTGAGCTTCCCGTAGAGAGCGCCACCCACATTGCCGCAGCCGATAATGCCAAAACTACGCTGCAGCCAGTCTGGACGTAGATGAGACAACACGCTGAAAACATACTCCACCACGGAATTGGCATTACAGCCCGGCGCACTGCTATGGATAATCCCGGTCCGCGCCAGGTAGTCGAGATCCAGGTGGTCTACCCCGATGGTGCAAGTGCCGACAAATCCCACTCGGCTGCCCTCGAGTAGCTGGCTGTCGACTCGTGTAACAGACCGTACCAACAAGACATCGGCGTGCTGTATATCCTTTGCCGTCATAGAGCGCCCCGGCAGGGTTGTAATCTCGCCGAAGTCGGAAAAAAACTCTTTGACGTAGGGAATGTTCTCATCGGCGACGATACGCAGAGAACGATTTCTGTCTGCACGGATCCCTGGGTGTACTTCGCGGGATTCAATAGTCACACCAAGTCCCCCAGATGATAGGGCTCGGGCGTCAGAGTATTGCTGACTCCGGATCTAGCCTCCAACGCCCGAATCAACCTCTGGCAGCGTTCTGAAACACCGTCGGCGACAAAGTTCAAGACCTGAGCATAGATGTTCTGTTTAAAGGCATCACTCGCCCCCAGTCCGGCCTCCAGATTATCC
>Ga0256829_1003788_pt1 | contig 10249 bp, 11 predicted proteins | sample 131447metaG_FD_185979 | JGI IMG/M metagenome (GOLD analysis project Ga0256829, IMG submission 185979) | Hydrothermal vent microbial communities from Lau Basin, Pacific Ocean - 131-447 | ecosystem: Environmental > Aquatic > Marine > Hydrothermal vents | place: Pacific Ocean: Lau Basin | collected...
TATATTTCACAACTTGAATTGTTTTAAATATAGCAAATTCATCTTTGTGAGTATTATAATAATTTTTTATTTCTTGAGGAGATATTTGAAGTTTAGAACTTACAATATTTTCAAAAAGTTTTTGTTTTAATAAGTTTTGTTTTAACTTTTCTCTAAATTTTTTATATTCTCCCCTTTGCATAAGAATATTTTTAAATTCAAATAAACTTAAATGATTTTCTTTGGCTATTTTATTCATTGCTTCGTCTATTTCATAATCATCTACACTAATTCCTCTTTTTTTAATTTCGCTTTCTATCAATTTCTGATCAATCAAATAATTTAAAGCTTGATTTGGAGAAATATGTAATTGTTTTGAAATTTTTTGAATATCATAAGAAGTAATGGGTTCTTTATTTACACTTGCAATTACTTTATCTATTATTTTGGCATTTAAAGAAAGAAGTATTAAAGAAGTTAAAAATAATTTTTTCATATATTCCCTTTTTAAAGGGAATTATAACAAAGAAGAGCTTATTTAGAAGCTGCTTCTTTAAGAGCTTCTAAAGCTGCTTCGTAATTTGGTTCTTCTGTAATTTCTGGAACTAACTCTTTATAAGCAATTTTTCCATCTTTACCTACTACAAAAATTGCTCTTGCACTAAGACCTCTAAGTGGTCCTTCTGCAATTAAAGTCCCATATTGAGTTGAAAAACATTTTTCTCTATAATCACTTAAAACTTGTAAATTTTCAATTCCTTCAGTTGAACAAAATCTTTTTGCTGCAAACGGTAAGTCCATTGAAACTACACAAACCACTGCATTTTCAACTTTAGCTGCTTGTTCGTTGAATTTTCTTGTTTCAGTTGCACATACAGGTGTATCAAGGCTTGGTACTGCAATAATTAATTGTGCTTTATCACTTGCACCACCAATTGTTACTTCTTCAAGTGCAGTATTTGGCAAAGTTACAACTGGTGCAGTATCTCCAACATTTACTTGATTCCCATAAAGTGCTACATCGTTTCCTTTTAATTTTGTTGTTACTGGCATATTGCCTCCTTTTTTTATTTAGTATAACAAGTAAAAAGTTAAAAAAAGATTAAATTTATCTCTTTTTATTTTAAATGTTACTTTTTTACACAATATTTTTTACAAAAGCATCAAATGTATTTTTTACTTTTCCTTTAAAATAAAGCCTATTGTTACGAATAGTAATAACAAGCTCTTCACCACTCTTTGGATAAACTTTTACACTATCTCCTATAAGTCCTGCTTCTTTTGCCTTTAAAAAACTTGCACACATCCCTGTCCCACATGCTAAAGTTTCATCCTCTACCCCTCTTTCATATGTCCTTACATAAAGATTTCCATTTTTAACCTCAGCTACATTTACATTTGCATTATGTTTATTTCTAAGCTCTCTACATTCATTTACATCAAAATTATCTAAATTATCAAGTTTTACTAAATGAGGCACCCCTGTATCAAAAAGCGTCCATTCATCAAACTCCCCTATTTTCTTATGAGGAGTAAGTTGAGTTTCTACCATATCCCCATCAACTTCAGCTTCAATAACCCCAGCTAAAGTCAAAAATTTCATTTTTTTAGGAGCTAAATTATTAGTATAAGCATAATGGGCAGCTGCCCTACTTCCATTACCGCACATCTCAGCCTCACTTCCATCAGAATTATAAAACTGCCACTCAAAATCAAATTCAGAATGTGGCAAAATCACTATAAGCCCATCAGCCCCTACTCCATTAAATCTATCACAAAGTCTTTTAGCTAATTCACTCCTATCTTCTTTTTTAAAGGTATGAAAAATAACAAAGTCATTTCCACTAGCAGAATATTTTGAAACTATCATTACTATCCTTTTTAGTTATAATTATAATAAAAAAGGAATTAAATGATTTTAATAGCAGGTCCATGTGTAATTGAGAGTAAAGAGCAAATTTTTAAAATTGCTGAATATTTAAAACCATACAATGAAAAATATGATTTTTATTTTAAAGCAAGTTTTGATAAGGCAAATAGAACAAGTCTAGATTCATATAGAGGTCCTGGAATTGAAAAAGGGCTTGAGATTTTAAATGAAGTAAAAGAAAAATTTGGGTATAAACTTTTAACTGATGTTCATGAAACTTGGCAAGTAAAAAAAGCTGCTGAGGTTGTAGATGTACTTCAAATCCCAGCATTTCTTTGTCGTCAAACTGATTTATTAGTAGAAGCGGCAAAAACAGATAAAATAGTTAATATAAAAAAGGGCCAATTCATGAACCCTGCTGATATGAAATATTCAGTCTTAAAAGTGCTTAAAACCAGAGGATGTGATGAAGTTAGTTTTCAAAATTCTAAAAAATATGGTGTTTGGCTAACTGAAAGAGGCACTACTTTTGGATATGGAAATTTAGTAGTAGATATGAGAAGTTTAGTAATTATGAGAGAGTTTGCACCTGTTATTTTTGATGCAACTCACAGTGTTCAAATGCCAGGGGGTGCTGGTGGAAAAAGTAGTGGTAAAAGAGAATTTGTCCCATATTTAAGCAAAGCTGCTGCGGCTGTTGGAGTTGATGGATTTTTCTTTGAAACTCATTATAATCCTGATGAGGCTCTTAGCGATGGACCAAATATGATTACACCTGAAATGCTTGAAAACATTTTAAAAGATATTGAATGTATAAATAAATGTAATAAGGAGAATTAATGAAAATTTTAGAAGGAAATTTAAAGCTTGAAGGAAATGAAAAGGTTGCAATTATTGCAAGTAGATTTAATCATTTAATAACTGATAGATTAATTGAAGGTGCAAAAGATGCATTTGTTAGAAATGGAGGAGATGAAAATAATTTAGACCTTATCTTAGTTCCAGGAGCATTTGAAATTCCTTTTGCACTAAAAAGAGCATTAAAAAAAGATATTTATGATGGAATTGTATGTCTTGGAGCAGTTATTAGAGGAGCAACTCCACATTTTGATTATGTAGCAGCAGAAGCTACAAAAGGAATAGCAAATACTACACTAAATTTTGATACACCTGTAACATTTGGACTACTTACAACTGATACAATTGAACAAGCAATAGAAAGAGCTGGAACAAAAGCAGGAAATAAAGGTTTTGAAGCAATGCTAGGGCTAATTGAAATGATTAATTTATATAAAGTGCTATGAAATTTAAATTTGATTTAAAAGATAGGCTTGATTTAACTATTTTAATAACATTTATTATTTGGGTAATGACAGGAGCATTTTTGAGATTTTTTAAATATTTTTTCACACCGTTAGAACTTGAAAAAATTACTTTAATTTTAATACCAGAAACCTTAATCCTTTTGGGATTAATAGCTTATAAAATATGGAGGATGTAAATGGCAACAATAACACACGCAAGAGAAGCAGTAGTTCAAACATTATATGCACTAGAACAAGGTAATGACAAAGCAATAGAACAATTTGATGAATTACTTAAAGAGAGAAAAATCAAAAACAAAAAAGCAGAATTTGCTAAAAATTTGCTAAAAGGTGTACTTGAACATAAAGATGAAATAGATAAAATTATAAAAGAGCATTTAATAGATTGGGATTTTGATAGACTTGATAAGATTGACAAACAAATTCTAAGAGTTGGTGTATATGAACTTAAATATACTGACACTCCTTTTCAAATAGTAATTGATGAAGCAGTAAAACTTGCTAAAAATTTCTCAGAAGATAAAGCAAAAAGTTTTATTAATGGAATCCTTGATAGAGTTGCTAAAGAAGTTAGGGGTATAAAATAATCCCCTACTTCAAAATTTCAGGTTTAAATTCATCAATAAGAGCATTTTTATCTGTCTTTAACAAATCTTTTTTGACAATTCTATAAATTTTATCTTTATTTTTTAAATTATTTAAAACATCATCTGCAATTATTTGAGGAAGTGATAAAAATACTTTTTTCTCACCCATTTCATCAATTAACATATCAATATCTTCTGCTACACATTTAATAGCTTCTTTATAAATTTCCTCTTTTAAATTATGTTTTTCACCACTTGCAGCCCTATTTAAAAATCCAGCCTTTTTTACACCTTCATCAATACCTGTAATTAAGTCATTAAGTCTTTTATGAGATTCTACAATATCAATAGCTTTTACTAAATCAAGTTTAACTTCATTTGGTTTTAACCCTGCCTCTGCTTCAAGTGTTCTTGGATTTGCAATATATGCTTTAATCTCTCCTAGACTTGCTACAATTACTAAATCACCTACTCTCATTTTTTCTCCTTTTTTTTAATTATATCTAATTTTTCATTCTTTGAGCATGAGTTAGAGCAATAGCTATTGCATCTGTTATATCAAGTGGCTTAATCTCACCCTTTATTCCTAAAATTCTTTTCACCATAAAAGCAACCTGCTCTTTTTTTGCTTTTCCATTACCTGTAACTGCTTTTTTAACTTGTAAAGGAGTATATTCAGCAAAATTACCATGAAGTTGAAGAATTCTAAGAGATAAAGCTCCACGAAACTGAGCAAGTTTAAGAACAGTTTTTGGATTATATGCAAAAAATATATCTTCAATAGCAACCTCATCAATTTTATTACTTAAAATAATATCAAGTCCTTCAATAAGTTGAGTTAATTGATATTGAAGTTCTTTTTCAGTTATTTTAATAAACCCAGCATCAATTAAATGAAGTTTTGGAGTTGTTTCAATAATTGCATAGCCACATCTAATAGTACCAGGATCTATTCCAAGTATTCTCATTCACACTTCTTTCAACATTTTTTTCACATTTTATTCACAATGTGAATATCTTAAATAGACTTTTTAAATTCGTTATGATAAAATAATATTCACATAAGTTTTCACCAAAAATTCACATATGTGAAAAATAAATTATTCACAAAGGATTACAAATTTGCTATTTGATAAAATCAAACAACAACTAAAAAGTGAAAATCAAGTGAATTATAATAAATTTATTAAAAATTTGGAATTTGATGAAGATGCAAGTGATTCTGCAAGACTTGTTATAAAAGCTCCAAATATTTATATAGCAAATTATGTAAAAAGAAAATATACAAAAAAAATACTTGAACTTTATAAAAAAGAGACAGGGCTTGATGCTATAATTGAAATTACTACAAAAGAGATAAAACCAAAAAAATTAGAAGAGTATGAAGAGATTATTTCAACTCCATCAGTTTTAATTCCAGAATACACATTTGAAAGTTTTATCACAGGTCCTTCAAACCAATTTGCATATTCTGCAGCAAAAAGTGTAGCAGAAAATCCTGGTAAAAGTTATAATCCATTGTTTATTTATGGGGGTGTAGGTCTTGGAAAGACTCATTTAATCCAAGCTATTGGAAATTATTTAAAAAATAAATTAAAAGTTATTTATGTCACAAGTGAGCAGTTTATGAATGAGTTTAGAGAAAATGTAAGAAATCATACAATGGATAGATTTCATGAAAAATATAGAAACTGCGATGTTTTACTTATTGATGATGTTCAATTTTTTGCTCAAAAAGAACAAACCCAAGAAGAGTTTTTTCATACATTTAATGAATTATATAATCAAAAAAAGCAAATATGCTTAACTGCTGATAGACCTCCAAAAAAACTTCATGATTTAGTAGATAGATTAAGAAATAGATTTGAAGCAGGTCTTATTGCTGATATCCAGCCACCTGAACTTGAAACCAAAATAGAAATTATTAGAAAAAAATGCGAAATAAATGGAATATATCTGCCTGATGATGTAATTGAATTTATCGCAACAAAACTAGATAGCAATATTAGAGAAATAGAAGGAATGATAGTAAAGCTTCATGCTCTTGCAAAACTACTTGGAGTTAATGAAATTACAATTGATTTTGCAAAACAAGCTCTAAAAGAACATATAAAAGATAAAAAAGAAAACATTACGCTTGAAGATATAATTGAACTTATAGCAAAAGAATTTAATATTAAACCTAGCGAAATTACTTCAAAAAGTAGAAATCAAAATATTGTGGCAGCAAGAAGAACAGCTATATATCTAGCAAGAGAATTTACAAAAGAATCAACTCCAAGCATTGCAAAATATTTTGGTCTAAAAGACCATAGTGCTGTTAGTCACTCAATTAAAGCATTTAATAAAAAATTAAAAGATGATAATGAATTTAGAATGAAAATAGAAGAATTGAAAAATAAAATTTTAATCAAAAAAGGTGAATAGTGTGAATAAAAAAGTTTTTCACATTCACATTGATTTTTCACAAATTTCGGGACTTTTAAAAAGTTTTCACCAATTCAACATAAACTACTATTACTACTATAAGAATTTAAATTAAAGGAGAAACTAATGCACATAAAAATTCAAAAACCGGTATTTGAAAGTATAGTGAATCAAATAGTACCTTTTACCGAAAAAAAAGACAATACTCAAATAACATCTCATGTGTTAATAATAGCAGATGACAAATTAATACTCAAAGCAACAGATAAAGAAATAGGTATAAAAATAAAAACTGAAGCTGAAATTTTAGAAAAAGGAAAAGTTACAATAAATGCTAAAAAATTAAATGATATTATAAAAGCACTTCAAAATAAAGAAATAGAGATAAAAACAGAAGATGACCATATTATAATTCATCAAGATACTTCAATTTATAAACTCTCAACATTTAATGCAGATGAATTTCCAGAATTTCCAAATCCTGATGATTTAAACCAATTAGAAATAGATAATGAAGAATTCATAGATGCTATAAAAAAAATATTTCCAGTAATTGATAATAATAATCCAAAATATGAATTAAATGGAGCATTATTTGATATAAAAGAAAAAACAAATTTTGTATCAACTGATACAAGAAGACTTGCAGTATACTATTCAAACGCAAAAGGAAAAGAAAGTAAAATTATAGTTCCTAAAAGAAGTATAAGTGAAATTAAAAGAATTTTTAATGAAGATATGAAAATATTTTATGATGATGTTTATTTAATTTTAAAAAATGAAGATATTTTATTTTTCACAAAATTAATAAATGGAAAATATCCAGCTTATGAAAAAATAATACCTCAAAATTTCAAATATATTATTAATATCCAAAAAAATGAATTTTTATCACATTTAAGACAAATTAGTATTATTTCAAATGAAGTAAAAATTACAATTAAAAAAGAAGAAATAATATTTGAAAGTTTTTCAGATGAAACAATACAAGCAAAAACAAGTTTTAAAATTTCTACAGGAGTAGATGAATTTATTTTTGCAGTAAATAGCAAATATCTAATAGACTTTTTAAATACAATAAATAGTGATAATTTTGAACTTTGCTTAAATGAACCAAATATTCCATTTGAACTAAAAGATGGTAATTTTATTACAATAGTAATGCCACTTAATATTTGATATAATATTAAAAAAAAGGACTTTAATGGCAAAATATGGTGCAGAAAATATTAAGGTTTTAAAAGGACTTGAAGCTGTTAGAAAAAGACCCGGTATGTATATTGGAGATACCGGTGTTAAAGGACTTCATCATTTAATTTATGAAGTAGTGGATAATTCTATTGATGAAGCAATGGCAGGTTATGCCGATACAATAAAAGTAACTGTAAAAAAAGATGGAAGTGTAGTTATAGAAGATAATGGAAGAGGAATTCCTGTAGATATTCATCCTCAAGAAAAAATTCCAGCGGCAACTGTAGTTTTAACTGTACTTCATGCAGGTGGAAAATTTGATAATAAAACTTATAAAGTATCTGGTGGACTTCACGGAGTTGGTGTATCTGTAGTAAATGCTCTTAGTAAAAAACTTATAATGACTATAAAAAGAGATGGAAAAATTTATAGACAAGAGTTTGAAAGAGGTAAACCTGTAACTGATTTAGAAGTTATAGGCACAACAAATAGGACAGGAACAACAATTCAATTTTGGCCTGATAGCGAAATTTTTGAAACGACTGAGTTTAAAAGCGATATATTAAGAAAAAGACTAAAAGAACTTGCATATCTTAATCCAAATATTACAATCTATTTTGAAAATGAAATTGATGGAGTTAAAGAAGTATATCATTTTGAGGGTGGTATTAAAGATTTTGTAAAAACTCTTAGTAAAAAAGAGTGTATTACTGATGTGATTTATTATAATGAACACTACTCTGATGAAGAAAAAGCTCTTGATGTTGAGGTATCTTTGTGTTATGACAATGGATATGACGAAAAAGTATTAAGTTTTGTAAATAATATACGCACACCTGATGGTGGAACACATGAAAGCGGATTTAAAGCAGGGCTTTCTAAAGCAATAATTAATTATATCAATAAAAATATGAAACTAAAAGAAAATATCAAAGTTACAGGAGATGATGTAAAAGAGGGGCTTAATGCGATAGTTAGTGTAAAAATGAGTGAGCCTCAATTTGAGGGGCAAACAAAAGGGAAACTAGGAAGCTCTTATGTAAAACCAATTGTACAAAAAGTAACATATGAATATTTAACAAGATATTTTGAAGAAAATCCAAATACAGCAAAAACTATAGCAGAAAAAGCAATAGCAGCAGCAAAAAGTAGAATTGCCGCTAAAAAAGCAAGAGAGCTTACAAGAAAACAAACAAAAATAGGAGTCGGAACACTTCCAGGAAAGCTTGCTGATTGTCAGACTAAAAATCCAGATGAAGCAGAGCTTTATTTGGTTGAGGGAGATAGCGCAGGAGGTAGTGCAAAACAAGGTAGAGATAGATATTTTCAAGCAATTTTGCCACTTAGAGGAAAAATTCTTAATACTCAAAAATCTAGCGATGCTAAGGCTCTTAGCTCAGAAGAGATTAAAAATATAATCACAGCACTTGGTACTGGAATTGGTAAAGATTTTGATGCTGAAAAAACAAGATATAAAAAAATAATTATTATGACAGATGCTGATGTAGATGGAAGTCATATTCAAACGCTTATTATGACATTTTTCTTTAATCATTTAAGAGAATTGATTGAGAGAGGTTATCTCTACATTGCTCAACCTCCTCTTTACAGATATAAAAAAGGTAAAGTTGAAAAATACCTAAAGGATGATAAAGAATTAAACGAATTTTTAATAGAACAAGGTATTAATTCTATTGAAATTGAAGGTGTGGGAAAACCTGAACTTAAAGAGCTTTTAAAAAATGCGGCTTATTATAAACTTTTACTTGAAAAGCTTACAAATAGATTTAATATTCCTGAAGTGATTAGATTTTTGATTGAAAATGGTAATATTGATGAAATGGAAGATTATATTAAAAAATTTGGATTTAATATTGTTTCAAAACATGACAATCATTATTATATTCAAACAAATAGAGGTTTAGAAGAAATAACAATTGACGATAAATTATTAAATCATCCACTTTTTATTGAAGCTAAAAAAGTTTATGAAAAACTTAAAGAATACAAAGATTTAGTTAAGGGTGATTATTTGGAATTACTAAATGAAGTGATTGAAAAGGCAAGAAAAGGTGCTCATATCCAAAGATATAAAGGACTTGGAGAGATGAATCCAGAGCAACTTTGGGATACTACAATGGACCCAGAAAATAGAACGCTTATTCAAGTAACACTTGAAGATGCCGAAGAAGCGGCTAAAAAATTTGAACTTTTTATGGGAAATGAAGTAGCTCCTAGAAGAGAATATATTCAAGCTAATGCAAAAGAAGTAGAAAATATTGATGTATAAGGAAAAAAATGAGTCTCTTTAAAAAATTTGTAATATGGTTTGGGAGTATTGTTTTTGTATTTTTGTTTGTTTTTGTTAGTGTATATTTTGGAGTTAAAAAAATTCAAAATTCAAAAGAAGTTTTAAATGAACAAATTGTATTAAAAGATTTGGTTTATCATTTGAATTTGAAAGAAAAAGATTATTTTATAAAAGAAGATAAAAAAGATGAAAATTTAGTATGGAAATATATAAATAAAATTCATGAACATATAGAAAGTACTCCTGGAGATTTAGAAGAGAATATTGGAATGCCAGCAGATGTAAAAGGATTTAGAGAAGTTTTTGCAAAATATGTAAAAGATGTAGAACTTGAAAATCAATATGAAATTAACGCTCATGATAATTTAAATAAAGCTATAAAAGCTTCAGAAATGTTAAGAGAAGAGGCTTTAAAAAATTTAGAGAGTTTAAAGGGTAATTTAAAAAAAGATATTCAAACTCTAAAAGATCAGATATTTTTACTTGATAAAGTAACAGAAGTTAAATTAAAAGAAAAAGATTATTTGCTTTATAGAGATGATAAAGACTTTAATCAAAT
>Ga0256829_1003789_pt1 | contig 10248 bp, 9 predicted proteins | sample 131447metaG_FD_185979 | JGI IMG/M metagenome (GOLD analysis project Ga0256829, IMG submission 185979) | Hydrothermal vent microbial communities from Lau Basin, Pacific Ocean - 131-447 | ecosystem: Environmental > Aquatic > Marine > Hydrothermal vents | place: Pacific Ocean: Lau Basin | collected...
GATTTTTTTATAAATTTTTACCGCCTCCTTGTCGCTTATTTCCGATATGGGGGCCGGGTTGCAGGGATTGGAGGCCGCGCAGGGGTTATGCTTCATGGAACAGGGATTGGAGGCCGCGCAGGGATTATGCTTCATGGAACAGGGATTGGAGGCCGCGCAGGGGTTATGTTTCATGGAGCAGGGATTGGAGGCCGCGCAGGGATTATGCTTCATGGCGCAGGGGTTCATCTTCTTTGCACAGGGGTTCATCTTCTTGGCGCAGGGATTCATCTTCTTGGCGCAAGGATTGGCAGAACAGGGGTTCATCGCTCCTTTTTCATGGGCATAACCCGTAGCCGCCGTCAGCGTCATTGACATTACAAAAAACAGGGCGACGACCATTTTTATAATATTTTCAAATGTTCCAGTCATTATTCTACCTTTTTATATCTGCCCTGCGTGATCACCATATATGGTCACTACTGACAGGCCTTTGATTAAATTAATCCATAAAAATCAGGTTATCCGAGTTTTAACCTGGGCAGATTCTATCGGGCCGGGGGTAAAATTCAATTATTTCTTCTTCACTTATATGTGATTGAATGTTACCGCAACCTTGAAGCCCGACCCGTTTCCGGCTTCATTAGTCTCTTTTTTTCAGGGCCTTGATCAGGCTGTCGAAAGGCAGAGTAACACAGGTAAAGCGATTTTTATGGTCTGAAACCGGCTGGAAGATATTGAGGGCGGTCCATTTATCCCGGGGCCAGGATTTCCCCTCCAGATTTTTACCCGCCAGAGCCTCTTTAAGCTCGTCATGGATTTCCTGAAGGCTTTGTCCGGTTTCCCCGGTGGCCGCATCGCCGAGAATTGAGGCGCTTGCCTGACACAGGACGCAGGCTTTTGTTTCATGGGAAAAACGGGATATCCTGTCCCCGTCAAGGGCGAGATACACCGTAATTCTGTCACCACACAGGGGGTTGTGAACCGTCAGGCTGATATCGGCATCTTCCAGTTTGCCGCTTCCCGTGGCCGTGGCGGCATGCCTTAGAATGGCTTTCTGGTAGAGTTGGTCGATCATAATAATTGTCTTTGCAATAGTCTTTTCATCACCTGACTATTCCATTCTGCGGGGCCTGTCCAGATGGATTGAAATTAAATGCGGCTTTTATCCGCAAAAATTATTCACTTTCGTTCGGTTTTTCTTGATTTCCCGATCATTGTAAATGATAAGACAGATATCAGGGGATGTTGATGTTCAATGTTAGGAAGGCAAAAGAAATAAATGGCAAAATCTATTATGTCAGGAATGACAAAGAATTTTCTTGGTCATTCACCCGAGTGGTATAAACTTACCATCATCGGTTTTCTCATTTTAAATCCAATGATTCTGCTGATTATGGGTTCAGAACAGGGAAAATATCTTGTTGGCTGGTTCCTGGTCGTCGAATTTATTTTCACGCTTGCCATGGCGCTTAAATGTTATCCGTTGCTGCCCGGCGGGTTGCTGGCGATAGAGGCACTGTTCATGAAAATGACCACGGCAGGTATGGTCAAGCATGAAATCCAGAATGGTCTTGAGGTCATTCTGTTGCTGATATTTATGGTTGCCGGCATATATTTCATGCAGAATTTGCTGTTATTTATCTTTACCAAGCTTGTGCTGAAGGTACGGTCCAAGGCAATTCTGGGGCTTCTTTTCAGTTTGATGGGCGCCATATTGTCGGCTTTCCTCGATGCGCTGACGGTGACGGCGGTGGTGATGACCGTTGCCATCGGTTTCTATGCCATCTATCACAAGGTGGCCTCGGGACTGAAATTCCATGATGAACATGATCATTCTTCGGATGACAGCGTTGAAGATGCGAACCGCAATGACCTTGATCAGTTCAGAGCCTTTCTGCGCAGCCTGATCATGCATGCGGCGGTCGGCACCGCACTGGGCGGGGTAACGACCCTGGTCGGAGAACCGCAGAATCTTATTATCGGTGGCAAGGCCGGCTGGAATTTTATCGAGTTTTTTATCCGCATGTCGCCGGTGACCATTCCGGTGTTGATCATGGGGCTGACCACCTGTGTTATGCTAGAAAAGACCGGCTGGTTTGGCTATGGCGCGAAATTGCCCGCAACGGTACGCTTAATTCTCGAAGAATATGACGCAGAAGAGACCGCCAAGAGGGATTATCGGGACAAGGCAGCGTTGATTGTTCAGGCGCTGGTTGCCGTATGGCTGATAACTGGTCTGATGTTTCATCTGGCAGAGGTCGGCATAATCGGGCTTTCGGTCATTATTCTGCTGACCTCTTTCACCGGTATTTCCGAGGAAGGGCAGATTGGCAAAGCCTTTGAAGAAGCTCTGCCCTTTACAGCCCTTCTGGTGGTGTTCTTTGCCATTGTCGCGGTGATTGCCGATCAGGACCTGTTCGGCGTGGTTGTTCATTATGTCCTGTCGCTGGAGGGGTCAGAACGGATTTCAGGCTTCTATATTGCCAACGGGTTATTGTCTTCGATCAGTGATAATGTATTTGTCGGCACGGTCTATATCTCTGAAATTCAAAAAGCCCTTGAGGCAGGGGCTATTCAGCGGGATGTTTATGACGTGATGGCGGTTGCCATCAACACCGGGACCAATATCCCGTCTGTGGCGACCCCGAACGGCCAGGCGGCCTTCCTGTTCCTGCTGACCTCGGCCCTGGCCCCGCTGATCCGGCTGTCCTATATGAAGATGGTTGTTATGGCCCTGCCCTATACCATTATCATGTCATTGACCGGCTATGCCGCTGTTGTCCTTTGGCTGCAACCGGCAACGAATTATATGTATGATAATCATCTGGTTCAGCATCATAGCGCGTACAAAAGACCGGGAGAGCAACAGGTAAAACCGGCCCACTAGGGCAATATCAGTTCGGTAATAAACAAGATTTTTTAAAAGGAGGTGATTCTTTTCATCTCCTTTATTTTTATAGTGACACGGGTTGGCCAGATGTATATATATTCATCAGGCAACCTGTGGTATATGGCGATGCTGATCCAGAGGGATATTCCTGTTCGGATTGTCTTGAAATGGCACAAAATATTGGCTAGTTGTATTTTCTGTGTTAGAATATCAGGAGTTTCGAAAGTAGAGTTTGCTTGATTGGGGAACGCTTAAAGGAAAAGTGGAGTGATATGGAGTCGAAGACAACAATAGATACACAGAATAACCGGGGGTTGGAAAATGGGGACAAAAACAAAGAAGAAGGGGCGTCTGTTATGACCCCGGAAGAAACAACCACAAGTCATTTTGATGAAATTAACGGATCAGTTAAATGGTTTGATTCTGTGAAAGGCTATGGCTTTATTTCGCCGGAAGATGACAAGGGTGATATTCTGGTTCATTTTTCGATTCTGAAGGATATTGGCCGGCGTATGCTGCCGGAGGGGACAAGGGTTAAATGTTTGTCCGCTGACCGGCCCAAAGGACGTCAGGCGGTTAAAATACTTGAATATGATCTGACGACGGCGGTCGGGGTTGACATTGAGGTCGCCCAGAAACAGTCGGTCGTAATTGATACGGATGACAGTGAATTTGTCGAGGCAACCGTCAAATGGTTTAACCGGGTTCGGGGCTATGGCTTTGTTAACCGGGGCGACGGGGGTCAGGATGTCTTTATTCATATGGAGCTGCTGCGTCAATACGGGGTTGACCATCTGGTCCCGGGTCAGGTGGTGGCGGTGGCGGTTGACGACGGGGAACGTGGTCTGGTGGTCAAAGCCATCAGGATTTAACCCGGCAGCATGATGAATTTCCGTAAAATATGCCCGAAAATATGCCTGAAAATATACCTGTTATTTATTCTTGATATTATTTTTATATCCGGCATGTCTCATGCGGCGGAAGACAAGATGGAGTTCGGCCACTCGGAATTGTCCATTCTATCCGCCGGTCACCGCCATAAATTTGATGTCGAGGTCGCCACCACATTCGAGCAGCATGCCAGGGGCCTGATGTTTCGCAAAGAAATGGCGGACCGGCACGGCATGCTGTTTTTATTCCATGACAGCCTGATGATTACCATGTGGATGAAAAATACTTATATTCCGCTGGATATTGTCTTTATCGACCGGCGCGGTGTGATTGTTCATATTGCCAGAAACGCTGTACCCCTGTCGCTCGAATATATTTCTTCTGTCAAACCGGTAATTTATGTCCTTGAACTGAACGGCGGTATCACTGACCGTCTGGGGATCAAGGTTGGGGACAGGGTCCTCTCACCCTCTTTCACCGTCAGGCCGTAAAGCTCTCAACGGGCAGGTCGAGTTCGACCATATTGGATGGGCTGCCGGTCTGGCCCGAGGCATTGTAGGCCCGGATATAATAGCTGTATTTCAGACCGCCAAGAACTGTTTTATCATCATATTTTCCGCCTTTCTTGGCCTGGATTATGGTGATCCTGCCGCCATCTTCCGCCCGGTATATGTCGTAGCCTGAAATATCTCCACGGGCTCTTTGCCATTTTAATTTTACCACACCATTCACATATTCAGCCCTGAGAGAATCAGCCGTATCCCATACCGGCGGGGTGGCGTCCGGGTTATGGTCCGGGGCCTGTATATGGTCCTTCGGCCACAGGAAGCAGGTGACTTTCTTGAAATTTTCATCAAGCTGCTTGCAGACATTGCAATAGACACAGCGGACAATGTCGTCTGCCCGTCCGGCGGCGGTTTTCCGGGGCCAGTTCGGGTCAACAAGAAGCTGCCGCGCCATACCAATCATGTCGGCCTTGCCATCAGTTAACAGCTGTTCGGCCTCATCAGGTGTATTGATCTTGCCGGCGGAAATCACCGGAATGTCATAGCCCTTGTCATTGATCATTTTTTTGATCGCCGCCGCATAATGGACATGGGGCATTTTGGGATAATTGGTCCCCGGCATACAGCGTTCGCCGGAATAGCCGGTATAGGGGTAGGGTGGCAGCCCTTCGCGCTTTATCGCATCCTCGAATTTTCCGCCGACCGACAGGGAAATATAATCAACGCCGAGCTGTGCCATACGCAGGGCAATCAGGCGACTATCCTCAAGGGTATAGCCGTCCTTGATCATCTCATCGGCAAGGAATCTTACCCCGACCGGAAAACCGTCCCCGACCCGGGCGCGAACCGCCGCCATAACATCGCCAAACATCCTCAGCCGCCCTTCCAGCGAGCGGCCATCATAACGGTCCCGGCGCCGGTTGAGGCGCGACAGGAAGGATGACAGGGTATAGGCATGGGCGGAATGAAGCTCGATCCCGTCATATCCGGCGTCCTTTGCCCGGGCGGCGGCCAGACCAAAGTCGCGAATAATGTCCTTGATGTCATCTTCTGAAAGCATGTCAATCGTCTGGCGCCAGCCGGACCGGGCGACTTTCATAAAATGGATAAGCTGGGGGAAGACTTTCGAGTCACTGCTGTCATGAACGGCCCGGGTCAGTTGCCGGTGGCCGTCGATAAATTTATCGTCCGACAGACGCAGCAGCGGGCCTGATTTTGACTGGTGGATTGCCATGGCCTCGACAATGATCAGGCCGACATTGCCCCGGGCATAGCCCGCGTAACGATCGATGATATCCTGATTGACATAACCGTCCTCACCCGACAGCCGGGTTACCATCGCCGGGACGACGATCCGGTTGGGGATTTCCACGCCATTTATATTTAACGGCTCGAAAATATGTTGATACATAGCATTTTCCACTGTTTTCTTTTACTGTATCATATTTATTTTAAGCTCAAAAGAAAATATTTAACATATGAAATAAATAACTGCCGGGAAGGGGGTTTTCCCGGTAAAAACGCCATTTTCTTGTTAAATTTATTCAAGAAATTGACATACAACAATTTATTCTATGTATAAAAGGTTACATTTACCCTGTAAAAAACATCATATTTTGAGTATTATTTAACAACAGGTGGAAGAGTCAATGGATAAGAAGGATAGCGTCGGCGGCGATCAGAAGCAGTTGAAACTTTGGGTCAGGATGTTGTCAAGTTCAACCCGGGTAGTTCAGATATTGAACAAGCGGATGAAGAAATACACACCGCTTACTCTGGCAAAATTCGATGTTCTGGTGGCGATTGAGCGCAGCCCGGGCAGTGTGATTACCATGAGCGAGCTGTCACGGATGTTGCTGGTGTCCAATGCCAACACAACCGGCATGGTCAGCCGTCTGATGAAAGACGGGCTGGTGGAAAAATGGGCCTTGCCGACCGACCGGCGGGTTTACAGTGTTGCCATGACCAGCGAGGGCCGCAAAATCCTCAAGCATGCCATCGCCATTCACAAGACATGGGTTGATGAACTTCTGGGCAGCATAGACGAGGACAAGCTGGACGAGCTGATTGACCTGTTCAGCAATTTCAAGAAAGACCTTGCTGAAATTGAGGCCTGAAATAGAAGGCTGAAATAGAAGGCTGATGGTCTTTATTCCGTAAGGTCGTCCCACAATTCCTTTACCTTGTCGAAAAAGCCGGAAGATTCCGGGCTGACATTGTCGCTGCAATCATCGGCAAAGGCGCGCAGCAGTTCTTTTTGTTTTTTGGTCATATTAACCGGGGTTTCAACCGTGGTCTGAATGACCATATCACCATAATTCTGACTGTGCAGTATCGGCATGCCCTTGCCGCGCAGACGATATTGCTTGCCGGTCTGGTTGCCGGCCTTGATTTTGACCCGGGCTTTTTTACCGTCAACGGTTGGAACATTGATTTCCCCGCCGAGTGCGGCTGTGGCCATCGCAATGGGAACATTGCAGAAAATTGTCGCGCCGTCGCGCTGGAAAATCGGGTGATATTCGATGGAAATAAAAATATAAAGATCGCCGCAGGGGCCATTCTGCGGGCCGCATTCGCCCTCTCCCTGAAGCCGGATACGGGTGCCGTCCTCGACGCCCGCCGGAATTTTGACCGACAGGGTCTTGTTCTTCTGTTTATGGCCGGTGCCGTGGCATCCGGGACAGGGGCTGGAAATAACCTTGCCCTGACCGTGACAGCGCGGGCAGGTACGTTCAACGGTGAAGAAGCCCTGCTGGGTTCTGACTTTGCCAATGCCGCCGCAACTGCTGCAGGCCTCGGGCTTTGTCCCGGCTTCGGCCCCGGACCCGTCACATTCATCGCAAGCCACCGCCGTCGGGATGGTAATTTTTTCTTCCCTGCCGGTAAAGGCATCTTCAAGCGTGATGGTCAGGTTATAGCGCAGGTCCGCCCCCCGGCCCGGCCCGCTGCGCCCCCCGCGACCCCCGCCGCCCATGCCGAACAGGTCCTCGAAAATATCGGAAAAGGCGCTGTCAAAACCGCCGCCCATACCATTGCCGCCCCTGCCGCCATTTTCAAAGGCCGCATGGCCATACTGGTCGTAAGCAGCCCGCTTCTGATCATCCTTCAGAATGTCATAGGCTTCATTGACTTCCTTGAAACGGGATTCGGCCTCTGAATCGCCCGGATTGCGGTCCGGATGATATTGCATCGCCTTTTTGCGGTAGGATTTTTTCAGCTCGGCCGCAGAGACAGTGCGGTCAACTTCGAGTATGTCATAATAACAGGTTTTTGCCATGATAACCCCGGTTTTCTACCTCGGATACGCCTGCCGTCCCACGGCAAAGCAGGACGGCAGAAACTTGATCGTGATGTCAGGTGGCAGGAATAATCTGCCAGCCCGGCACCTTATTTCTTATCATCATTGACTTCTTCAAAGTCGGCATCCACAACATCATCGTCGCTGCTTTCGGTGCTGGCTTCTGCCCCGGCTTCGGGGGCCGCTCCGCCCGCTGCCTCGGCCTGCTCCTTATAGATTGCCTCGCCGAGCTTCATGGAGGCCTGCTGTAAAATTTCCAGCTTGGCATTGATGGCTGCGGTATCTTCACCTTCAGCCGCCGCCTTGACATCCTTGATGGCGTTTTCGATGGCCGATTTGTCAGCGGCGTCGATTTTGTCACCATGCTCCTTCAACTGGCTTTCCGCAGAATGGGCCGCCCCTTCGGCCTGATTGCGGGCTTCGACCAGTTCGCGGCGTTTCTTGTCATCCTCGGCGTTGGCCTCGGCATCCTTGACCATCTTTTCAATGTCATCATCGCTCAAGCCACCAGAGGCCTGAATACGAATCTGCTGTTCCTTGCCGGTGCCTTTGTCCTTGGCGGAAACATTGACGATACCGTTGGCATCAATATCAAAAGTCACCTCAATCTGCGGCAGGCCACGCGGGGCTGCCGGAATACCCATCAGATCAAACTGGCCAAGTATTTTATTGTCGGCGGCCATTTCACGTTCGCCCTGAAAAACCCGGATGGTCACGGCGGACTGGTTATCCTCCGCAGTCGAGAAGGTCTGGGATTTCTTGGTCGGGATCGTGGTGTTGCGATCAATCAGCCGGGTAAATACCCCGCCAAGCGTTTCAATGCCGAGCGACAATGGTGTCACATCAAGCAGCAGCACATCTTTCACATCGCCCTGCAGCACCCCGGCCTGAATGGCGGCGCCCATGGCGACGACCTCATCCGGGTTGACGCCCTTATGGGGATCATGACCAAAGAAATCCTTGACCACTTCGGTAATCTTAGGCATGCGGGTCATGCCGCCAACCATGACGACTTCGTCAATATCACTGGCGGTCAGTCCGGCATCTTTCAACGCCGCCTTGCAGGGTGCAATGGTCCGCTGGACCAGATCCTTGACCAGTTCTTCAAATTTGGCCCGGGTCAGTTTCAGGGTCAGATGCTTTGGCCCCGAGGCATCGGCGGTAATGAAGGGCAGGTTGATTTCGGTTTGTGGTGAACTGGACAGCTCGATCTTGGCCTTTTCTGCGGCTTCTTTCAGGCGCTGCAGGGCCATATTGTCGGACTTCAGGTCAATGCCGCTTTCTTTCTTGAATTCGCTGGCGAGATATTCCACCAGACGCATGTCAAAATCTTCCCCGCCAAGGAAAGTATCCCCGTTGGTGGATTTGACTTCGAATACGCCGTCGCCGATTTCAAGGACTGACACGTCAAATGTACCGCCGCCAAGGTCGAACACGGCGATCGTCTTGCCATCTTCCTTGTCCATGCCGTAGGCCAGCGCCGCCGCCGTAGGTTCGTTGATAATCCTCAGCACTTCCAGTCCGGCAATCTTGCCGGCATCCTTGGTTGCCTGTCGCTGGGCATCGTTAAAATAGGCCGGCACCGTGATTACGGCCTGTGTTACAGACTCGCCAAGATATTCCTCGGCAGTCTCTTTCATTTTCTGCAGGATGAAAGCGGACACCTGACTTGGACTGTAATCCTCGCCCTGTGCTTCAACCCAGGCATCACCGTTATCCGCCTTGACAATTTTGTAAGGCACCATTTCGATGTCTTTCTGGGTGGCCTTGTCATCATAGGTCCGGCCAATCAGCCGCTTGATGGCAAACAGCGTATTTTCCGCATTGGTGACGGCCTGACGCTTGGCCGGCTGTCCCACCAGTTTTTCGCCGTCAGCGGTGAAAGCCACCATGGAAGGCGTCGTTCTGCCACCTTCGGCATTTTCAATTACTTTTGGTTTGGCTCCATCCATGATAGAGATACATGAATTGGTTGTGCCAAGGTCAATTCCGATTACTTTACCCATACTATCCTCTTGTTTGCTATGGCCGGACCATGTGCCGTTCCGGCAACATTTCCGTCCTGTGATTACATGTCATACTTCATGGAGCTTATATAAGGCTGTTTTTTATCACTGCAAGGGTCAAAATTAAAGTTTTGTGTATTTTTATTTTTTGCCCGGGGCTATAAGAAATCCTTGATTTCCGTATTTTAAAAGCTTGGAAAAGATAATGAAAATTCTTGTTTACGTCTTTCTGCTATTTGCCATCCCGCAGATGTCATTTGCCGGGGAGGGGCATCTTCAGGTCACACAGGCATGGGCGCGTCCGGTGATACTTCAGGGCCGCCCCGGGGCCGCCTATCTCACCATTCATAATGATACGGACCGGGGGGACAGGCTGATCCGGGTATCTTCCCCGCTTGCCGACCGGGTTGAACTTCATATGACCAGATCGGAAGGCGGTCCGGCCAGGGTTGTGATGAAAATGATTCCGGTGAAAAATATCCCCGTTGCCGCCCATAGCGTGGTTGCGGTCGCGCCGGGGGGCTATCACCTGATGCTTTTCGGCCTGCGGAAAAAGCTGGTCCCAGGCGATGATCTGCCACTGATTCTGACCTTTGCCCGGGCCGGGGAAATCAAGGTGATCGCCAAAGTGGGCAAAAAGGCCCCGTGAGGAAGAAAATATCCCGCCTCACGCCC
>Ga0256829_1003790_pt1 | contig 10248 bp, 10 predicted proteins | sample 131447metaG_FD_185979 | JGI IMG/M metagenome (GOLD analysis project Ga0256829, IMG submission 185979) | Hydrothermal vent microbial communities from Lau Basin, Pacific Ocean - 131-447 | ecosystem: Environmental > Aquatic > Marine > Hydrothermal vents | place: Pacific Ocean: Lau Basin | collected...
GCTCTTTGCAAAGCTTTTTCAAAGCCTTCATACTTGATACCTTTTTTTTGTAGTACTTCATTATCAAAATTATACAAATATGTACCAATCTCCTCCAACTCATCTTCTGTCACTTTACCTTTTTGACTGGGCATTGTTTTAAAATGACTGAGTACCTCAGGGAGACAGACACTTTTATCTTTATCGGGATTGTAAACATAGTCACTCATAAATGCAGTTACTTCCATGCGGTGTAACTCTTCATCTCCTTTAGGATCTCCTATACGTTGCTTAAGTCTATAGGAGAGTTGATTGAGTGTAGGTGCTTTAAGCTTGAGCAGACTATTGTTATGGTCTAAAAAGTTTTTTTTGAGCTTCAACATGGGAATAAAAGGTGTATGACAAGAGGCACAGTGTTTTGTAAACAGTACTTTGCCATCATTTGCCCATAAACCGAGTGTGATGATGAGCAATAGTCCCAAAAGTTTCACTCATCCTCCTCTATCATCTCTAATTCCCTATAGGCATCCAAGACATTACGTTTATGTAGCACATTATACAGTTTAAACTTTGCAAAGTTTGGCATGGTTACTTTTTTGTTTATCTCTTCCATGCCTATATCGTTGTCTTGCGCTTCTAAAATCTCTTTTTTCATTTGGGATAAGTATGCTTTTAATGCAACGGTGGCATTGGCATCGGTTTTTCGTCCATGCCCACCGACAATGACTTTGGCATGATAGGCATCTATCTTTTTTAAAGCTTCAAGTGACCCTAAAATGGAACCATCTCTAAGCGAGGTAAGCCTACCGTTAAAGACTAAATCACCAGCAAAAAGTGCTTTTTTTCTTGGTAGATAAACAATTAAGTCTCCTTTGGTGTGTGCTACAGGTTCAAGTTGTTTTATATCAAATATCTCATTGCCTACCGTCATACTTAGATTGTCATCTACTATTGTATCCAATTTGACAATCTTTGTCTTGCCATACAATGTTTTTCCAAGGATGCGCTGCATTCTGGTTTGCATTCCAGCAATGACATTTTGTTCATATGTCCGTGGACCTATCAACAAAGCACCTTTGCTTTTATAGAAGCTATTTCCTTGCCAGTGATCATCATGGTCATGGGTAACAATCACATATTTTACAGGAAGTTTTGCGATTTTTTGCATTTGTGCATACGCTTGAGAAGCATATGCATAAGTAGGACCGCTGTCAATGACAACGAATCCTTCTTTCGTTTGGACGAAACAGGAGTTAGATATATTTCCTCCATTTAGTGTAGAGATATTCTCCAAAGCACCAAAAAAGCAATAGATAGTATCTGTTACTTTCTCAGGTTTGAGGTGGTAGTCAAATGCATTTAAGGAGATGACTACACCACAAAACAACCAGAGTTTATCTATCATGATTAAAAGAGATAGTTAAACTCTAAACGGTATTCATTATAAGATACGTCTTGTTTTCCAGTATTTCCTGGTTTAGCATTGACAATACCAATACGTGTTTTCATTTGGAAGTTTTTTGTAAAGTTGTACCATGTGTCTAAATGTACTATATTGCTATCAGCCTGTACTCCTGGTTTGTTGTCATCAAAGTCTTGAATAGCATATCGTACACTGGCTTTAAATTTAGGTGTAAATTTATAGACAGCTCTAATCATATATGTTTTGGTATTTGCATACCAGTTGTATTGTGCCATTGCTCTTGTAAATCCACCTGTTGGGAACCCTCTCCATGGTGCAAAAATATCTGCTTTATCTTCAACTTTTGAGTAACCAAATCTAAAGAAACCTTTTTTGTTTGGCATTTTCAAGTCAACTCTTGCATTGAGTAGTGATGAATCCATAGAACCATTTACCCCTGAGGCATAACCTGTAAGTGCTTTACCTTTAAGGTTTTTGTTTCCAGCAATCGCACCACCACCATTGTCTTTTTGGAGGAAGTATCTTACACCTGGTCTGACTGCCCATCCGCTACTACCTACAGGAATTTTGTAATGTGCTTCAACAACAAAATCTTGTACAATATCTGGCACTTGAAGATAGCTTAATGTAAGGTTTAGATTTTTTACATATTTGGTTTTAAAATCTGCCAAGTAGAGTTTGTGGTCTGTGCTTTTCCCTGCTGCTACAAATGCATTATAGTTAAGTCCTTTATGGATAGCAGAGTCATCATTGTTTGCCCAACTCTCACCAGCGGCATCTTTAAAGGTGACAACATCATGTGAATTTTCGTGGTCTCTGAGTTTTTGTGCAGTAAAGTATGCTGCTCTTAGTTTACTTTTAGGTGCGATTTTAGCTGCTACACTAAGCCCATCAAAGCTATTTGGTATCATCTTTGTATCGTTTGATTTTGTAAATACTGATTCAAAAAGTTGTCGTCCTAGACGTGCATCTATTGTGCCATTATTGTATTCCAAGAAACCTTGTGCAAGCGTATGAATGCCAAATCCACCACCCTTTTTCACCTTATAGCGACTGAGTGTATCTTTTCCTGCTTTAAGGAATTTGACATCAGAGGCATTTTCTCTAAAGAAACTTGGATCTATTGAACCATAGTATCCCATGGTAAAGCTTAAGCCATTGAATACAGCTGATTTATAGACCAGACTTCCTCCAAGTCCCCATGCTTTATTAGTTTTGCGTTTTTTAGCTTTGTTTTCATTTTTCCAATCCCAATAGAATGTATTGGATCTTAATCTTCCATAAAAGATACCCTGTGAGAACATATCTCCTATACTATCTACACTTCCTGGCAAAACATTATATTTTAATGTCATATTGCCTCTCATCTGTCTTTTAGGTTTGTGTGCTGCTACTTTCACTACAGGGGCAGATACAGCTGGTGCTACTACAGGTGTAATGTCTCCCCCAGCCATAGCTACATTTCCTATCAGTAATGTAGCTGTTGCTATACCTAATTTAATTGTTCCTCTTTTCATTTTTTTCTCCTTGTCTTTGAACTATTTTCACCCTTAGAAATATCCTTTGGTATATTTCTAAAAATAAAAATTTAATCTGCTATACTTTTAATGTGATAATTCACAAACCAAGTGTGCCCCGCCCCTTTAAAAAGAGACTAACAATGAACTTATAAAGGACGAGGCACGGTTTATCCTATGAACAGGTTGCACCTTTTACGGGACATCCACAATCCATATCTAAAATTTTGACATTTGACTCCATGGGAATATCAATGACTTTTTGTTTACGTATGTAGTCAGAGACCACTTCATAAACAGGACGAATAGCTTTTTCATCTAGGTTTTCACCTACATTTTGTAAGTTTCCACCCCACGATGAAACCCTATAGGTCTTTTTCATATCTATTGATTTACCTCCTATCATAAAGTTAGAAATACGTTTTCCTGAGGGTGCAGAGATTGTAATACTGTAACTCGCTCCTGTAACCCTACTCATATCACCCCCTTGCTGTAACAAAGGATTTGCATTAAAGACGTTATCTGCGATGTCTTCCATGAGTTTATAGATTACTTCGCCTTTTAAGTCAAATGTATAGACTTCAGGGTAGGTAATGGCTGTCATCTCATAGACATTGTCTTTGAGTATCAGATCCCCAGGAAGTACGGTTGTACCCCATCTATACCCTGGATTAAAACTTATATCACACTTCATTTCATCTTGAATTGCCAATCCTATGAGCGCATCAAAGGTTGAATAGAAAGTGTCTCTTTTGTAAAGAAGACCTTTTGTTGTACCCAATACTTCATTCAGCTCTTTTTCAAATGGTTTATACCATTTCTCAATCAGCTGCTCCCCAGCTTTATCAGCAGGAATAAGTTTCGATGCTACAGGAATAAGTTTAAAGCTGTAGTCAACCACTTTTTTATTTTGAATATCCAAATCAAGTCTAGAGATATATTTTCCATGACTTCCAGAGATAAGAATGACTGTATCATTTACAATGATAGGCTCTGGGCTAGGATCGTGGGTGTGCCCACTTAAAATGAAGTCCACTCCTTTGACTTTTTTAGCCAGTTCCTGATCTACAGAGAAACCATCATGGCTTAAAACGATAACAGCATCTACTTTTTTCTCTTTACGAAGTGCATCGACATATTTTTGTAAAGATTCGTGACGTAAGGCAAAACTCCAGCCTTCGGTGAACTTTTTAGGGTTCGCTGTAGAAGTAAACGGGAAGGATTGCCCGATGATACCTATCTTCGCACCACCAATTTCTTTAATGGAGTATGGAGGGAAAATAAGCTCTTCAAACTCATCTGAGAAAGGGTCATTGTCTATGACATTTTGTGAAATAAACTCACCATTTAGTTTACCAATAAGCTCTTGTACACGCTCTTTACCATAGGTAAATTCCCAGTGGCCTACCATCACATCTACACCCAAGTAGTTTTGTGCATCTACGATGGCTTCACCCTCTGTTTTCAGTGCTACAGCTGTGCCTTGCCATGTATCTCCAGAATCAAGTAAAATAACATTCTTTTCACCTCTTTCTTTTTTTACATGGTCAATGATAGGTTTCATGTGTGCAATACCACCCATTTTCCCAAACTTCTTAGCAAGCTCCGTAAAATCATTGTAGGTATCGAAGTAGGCATCTAAAGAACCAGGCTGAATGCCATAATACTTTTGAAAACTCTCCCCACAGATAAATCCTGGTGTTCCTACCAGATTTTTTGCAGAGATTAAAGTGGATGGCTCTCTCCAGTAGAGTGGTTTAAGGTGTGCATGTAAATCACAAATATGTAAAATTGTTGCTTTCCCTTTAGGCTCAAAAGAGACTACATCAGAAAAGCTCAATTTTTTGATTTTCTCTTTGATTGCATCACCTGCAAAAAGATTGCTTCCTCCAGCTACACCTGCTAAACCCAGTGCTGATGCTATCTGAAGAAAGTCTCGTCTGTCTATTTCCATTGGATGCCTCTATCTTTTTAAACCAGGGATGCTGATTTTTTTATTTTTATCTTGAGAGAGCTTGGTTACATACACTTCCAGTGCCACCATCTCTTTAGAGCCTATTGGTATCACTTTCAAGAGTGCATTTTTCATACATCCTTGAAACCTTCGTTGAGGGGTACGCAAACTTGATTTTGTCATACGGTACGCTGGCCAAGTTGCACCAGAAGCTACATCTCCCAAATCTGGAAGTTTTTGTGTTCTCAGTACTTGACCTGTAATATCTTTAGAGTGACAGGAGTTACAGGAGAGTCCTCTGCCTCCACGTGCTGTCATAAATGTTTTTTTACCCAATTCATATGCTTCTTTTTCGTGTGGCTCTGAAAGATCAATGTTTGGCACTTCATCGTTGGCGAGTGATTTCACATAGGCTAACATAGAGAACATTTTCCCTGATTTGAGTTTGGTTTTCTTTTTACCCTGTTCTACTTCCATGGCTTGAAGTACCTGGTCAATGCCTACTACATTTCCAAGTTTTTTAACGTAACGAGGGAAACCAGCAATGTATTTAGGTAGTTCTTTTTCAGAAATGCCTAAAAATTTTGCCAATGCCTCTTCGTCACCCAGTTTTTCAAACAACTCTCCACCCTCTTCTACATAAATATCAGCAGGGTTGTTCTCTAGCATCTCTTTGTACATTGCTCTATCGGCATCACTCATGGCAAACTGTTCTCCCGCATGGAGCTGAAGCATTGCCATGGTGCTTAAAAAAGCAAATGATAATATGGTTTTTCTCATGACTTATCCTTTTGGCTTAAGTTTTTTACTCTTAGAGTTTTTTTCACCTGTGTTGTCTGTATAGTCCACAGTGATCTTGCCTTTTCCTGGTACCTTCAAGTTTACAGAAAAGTAAGGGTTCGTAGAGACGGTTTCCCATACTTTCATCGTTGTAAACGGTTTACCATCGAGTGAAAATGTGACATTGTCTATGTAATGTGCAGGAATAATTTTGCCTGTTTTTTTATTCTTTTTTAATCCCGTATCCATAGGGTGAATAACAATAAAATCTACTTTTACTGTGTCTCCTACCTTAAATTTTTTGGGTTTGATTTTAATCATCGATTTTCTAGCTTCTGCCATTTTTAGTCCTTTAAATATGTATTTTTATAACGCTTTTGTCTTTTTTAAAGGTTGCAATCAACCACATCCACCAATGGTAACTTTTACTGATTTTGCTGCTCTTAAAAAGCTGCCATCACTCATCTCTACAAGCGCTACAATATCTTGTGTTCCTCCAAGTTTTACTCTTGTTGCGAAGTAGCCTTTTCCATTCATAGGTGTAAGCATCACATCGGCACATCTTGCATTACCGTTTTTAGTAGTCAATACATGAATCGCTTTGACATGGTCTGCTTCAGTCATAGGAGACTCTACATTGACCTTTACAGGTACCACTGCACCGTTTTCTGCAATTTCTGGTACACTCAATGATACTTTAGCGCTGTCATTGACTGTTTTGCCACCAGTAATAGCAGAGACAGCTGCATCATATGCTAATGCGTTTTTACTCTTAGGCGCATTTTTAGCTAAAAGTGCAGATGGGCTAGTAACTGCAGCTACAGCAGAAACAGCACATATACTTTTTAAAAAATTTCTTCTTTTCATTCTTTGTATCCTTTTGTCTTTATTTGTTGGTTTTCTCAGAGATTACATAAGCTGTAAAATCACAAATCTCTTCAGGTGTGAACAATCCTGTCGTTAAATTGACAGTCATATGTGTATTTGGATTGTCTATACGAGGATCAGCAATTTTCTGATAGACAAACTGTGCATCTCTTACTTTGGTATCAATGAAGTTTGCTTTGTATCCTTCAAGGCTTGGACCAATATTGCCTGCACCTCTTGCTCCTTCTATATTATGACAAGCTACACAGTTACCAAACTGCTTAGGCTTTTTCTTTATCTTGCCGTCTTTGCCTTTTTTTTCTACAAATTTTACTAGCCCTTCAGGTGCTGGTTTTTTGGCTTTTTTACCATTGAGGTTGTGAAACATATATTTCCCTCTTGCAATTGCTTTTGGGTCATTAAGGTTACAACTTTTTGGTATAGTGTACTTTTTTGCTGCAGGGAACAAATCTTTTTTAATCATCTTTGTTGCGTCTGGCATATCATATGCTTTTGTCAAATCTACAGCAAACAGTGATGCCGATGCTGAAAAAAACAATGCGGTCATTGCTAAATGTTTGATTTTAGTATGCATTCATACTCCTTTTTAATGTGTTTCGAGATGTATCATAACAAGGAAGTGTAAAAAAAGTGTAAAAATAAATAAATATTTATTTCAAATAGTTATTTATTTAAATAGATATTTGAAAATTGTGCCCTTTTGGACTTCTGAAGTTACATTGAGTGTAATCTCTTCTTCTTCTATAATTTGTTTTACAATATTTAAACCAATACCAAATCCACCTTTGGATTCATTTTCTCTGTAGTAGCGTGAAAATATTTTATCAACATTTTCAATACCTATGCCATAATCTTCTACGATAAATACAATCCCATTCTCTTCTGTGTAGAGTAAAATATCTACGGTGCTTTGATGATGACTGTATTTAATAGCATTGGAGATGGTGTTATCTACGATACGCTGCAGTTTGGTCTTGGAGAAGGTATGGATGATGTCATCTTCCAAATTTGCTTGTAGTGTTATCTCTTTGAGATGAGCAACTTCTTGAAAATAATCGACTCTGTTTTGGATGAATTCTCCAAAATTGATCTTTGTATAGGTACGTTTTATACGTCCCTGTTTGACCAAATAATCCATATCGTTATAAATCGTTGCCAAAGTTTTTGACGCTGCTTTCATGCGTTGCAAATATTTGTTATTACCATATTTGTTTGCAAAAAGATCTGCATTGAGATTGATAATGCTTAAAGGGGTGTTTATCTCATGCATGGAATCCTTGATAAAGTTGTCTAGTTGATTGTTGAGTTTTTCAAAAGGCTTTGAAAAGTTTCGCAGAAGCAAAAAAGAGAATGCAAAAAGTGCAAGGACAATAGCAATCATAATCAGTGCAGCAAAATAGTAGATTTTGTTTGCCATATGTGTGGTAGAGACTAGTAAATAGTTTGCACCAAAATAGTACCCCTCAGGTAAGGTGTAGATATAATAAAAATGATTTCCCTTTTTATGAAATCCTTCAGTAAAAGCATTAGGTGTAAAATCCAGTGTGCTGAAAATGGCTTGATATTTATTGTCATAGAGTGCCGCTTTATAGGCTTTATATCTTGGAAAATGATATACTTTTTCACTGTTGTCGTACTTTTGCATGGAGTTGATGATTTGTTTGGATTGATTCTCTAAAGCCAGTTTTACTTTTGCATTATCTATCTGTAAAAGCAGACCAACATAGACAACAAGTGGTGCCATAAGTAGTACAGCAAGGATGAGTGTATAGCGAAGGGCATATTTTTTGGCAAAAGCGTCAGTATTAAAAATCAATGCTGTATCCTACGCCACGTATATTTTTTATGAAGTCTTTTTCAAGCTTTTTACGCAAATTGCCTACCTGTACACGGATATTTGCAGAGTCCACCCACTCTCCCCATACCTCTTCCCAAAACATTTCGCAGCTTACTACAGAACCGCGTTTTTTGATGAGAAGTTCTAAAATTTTCGTTTCTGTCTTCCCTAGTTTAATACCTTCTCCATCTAATAAAAGTTTCATTTTTTTGACATCATAGATATATCCATTGGGTAGCTTAATGCGTGTGTCTTGTGAAGCAAAGCAGTGTGTTTTGACAACGTGTTCTACGCGTAGTTTCAACTCTGTCAAATCAAAAGGTTTACGTATATAATCGCACGCTCCACATTCATAGCCACGACTTAAATCGTCTATCTCTGTAAGTGAGGTAATAAATATGGCAGGTGTTTTGTTCCCATCTTTTCGTAGTTCTTCAAGCATTTCAAATCCGTTTTTTTCTCCACCGACTTTGACATCTAAAAGATAGAGGTCATAACTTGTCTCATAGCTTGCATCATAAGCTTCATCTGAGTTGGCAAAACAGGTAACTTCATAGCCACAATCTTCCAAATACTCCTGCATACTTAGTGCCAATACTGTTTCATCTTCCAATATGAGTATTTTCATCGTATTACTCCTGTCTTTTTCTCTTTGTGTTTGTTGGAGAGCACCATATCTATGAGCTCTTCTTTGCTGTAGGTTCTCAAAATAGATTTTGCCTCAAACTCCAAATCTCTTTTGTCCTCTTTTTGCAGTTTGGGTAGAAGTTCTATCAAATCCTTATCGTATTGATTACGAAAACTTCCATAGGGATTTTCCCAAGCATTGACCACTTTTTTAACATCGTCATCTGAAAATTGCGTAAAGAAAGAGACACGATCACCCTCTTTTTCAAATTGACCCAGCGTATCATCCGAGATAGCAAGCAGATAGATACCTATTTGTTTACCCTTTCCGTTGTACATGGGTTCATGGAGATAAAGCATATGCTCTTTATAGGTATAATTTTTATCTAAAAAAGTCTGCCAGTCGAGATTTTTTATTTTGGACAAAAGTTGTTGATTGAAGTTTTGGTTGGAGACAACATATCTATTGACTCTGGGAAAATCTCGCATAAGAGATGCCTGTTTGAGGTATTTTTCATCCATGAGTGCAAAGAGTTCAATACCTCGTTTACGTAATTTTATAGCAAAGGCATCAACAAATTTAATCACTTCCATATAGCCAAGTATATGTGTGCCACTTTGTATAGGAATGGTTGCTTTAAAGGTAAGTAAACGCCCTGTCTCCATACCTACTTTAGGTTTATGATTGCGTTTTAGTGTGTCTAAATCATCCCTAAACCACCAAATAGGCATCCCTTCAAAGCCTTCATTCCAGCTTCGGGCAAAAATATAAAAATCGGGGGTAAAGACTTGAATGCGTAACGATTTGATATGGGTATATTTTCTAAATCGTTCTGAGATATGCGATAAAATTTTATACCCCTTGCTCTCGTCATCAGAGATAAGGGCATTTTTTAATTCCCCATCTTCAGAGAGTGCCAAAGAAAAGGAGAGCAAATCTACCATTTCATAGTCTAACCCAGCATGAAAGTTGGCTATGACACGGTCACCTAGTACGCTCAGTCTCTCTTTTTTATCATTTTGAACGAAGAAAAAGAGAGAAACAAACAGTAATAACAAAATAAAGAAAATCGCATATAAAGACAATTTGTTAAAATAATTTTTATTTTTCGTATGCTTTTTGTTTGTCTGCACATATAGCCTTTGGTGATTTGAATATGTCATTATACATATTCTTTATATAACTTTTACATTGGCATACTATAATCAGTATATGAATTCACCAATACAACAACTAAAAACA
>Ga0256829_1003791_pt1 | contig 10247 bp, 10 predicted proteins | sample 131447metaG_FD_185979 | JGI IMG/M metagenome (GOLD analysis project Ga0256829, IMG submission 185979) | Hydrothermal vent microbial communities from Lau Basin, Pacific Ocean - 131-447 | ecosystem: Environmental > Aquatic > Marine > Hydrothermal vents | place: Pacific Ocean: Lau Basin | collected...
CGGGTCGCTGACCGCACTGCCGATCATTGAAACCCAGGCCGGTGACGTGTCGGCCTATATCCCGACCAACGTGATCTCGATTACCGATGGTCAGATATTCCTCGAAACCGAATTATTCTATCAGGGGATCAGACCGGCGATCAATGTCGGCCTCAGCGTGTCACGTGTGGGGTCCGCCGCCCAGGTCAAGGCGATGAAACAGGTGTCCGGCTCAATCAAGCTCGAACTCGCCCAGTACCGCGAAATGGCCGCCTTTGCCCAGTTTGGTTCCGACCTTGACGCCGCGACCCAGAATTTGCTTAATCGTGGTGCAAGGCTGACCGAACTGCTGAAACAGGCGCAATATTCGCCGATGTCGGTGGCTGAACAGGTGGTGTCGATCTTCGCCGGGGTGAAGGGTTATCTTGATAAAATAGCCGTTACCGATGTCGGTCGCTTTGAATCTACCCTGATTGCCGAAATGCACGCAAAGCATGAACAGGTTCTTGAGACAATAAATGTTGACGGCAAGGTTTCTGACGAGACCGAGGCCAAATTGAAGGATATTCTCGGAAATCTTGTGAAGAATTTCGTCTAGCTTATTTTCAGGAACAGTCAATATGGCTAACCTTAAAGACCTCAGAAACCGGATCGCCAGCGTCCAATCAACGCAGAAGATCACCAAAGCCATGAAAATGGTGGCGGCGTCAAAGCTGCGCCGCGCCCAGGAAGCGGCAGAAGCGGCCCGGCCCTATGCGGAACGGATGGAAAATGTTCTGGCCTCTCTGGCCTCCAGCATGGTTGGACAGGTCGGCGGCCCGAAACTTCTGGCGGGAAGTGGCAGTGACAAACGTCACCTTGTCGTGGTCGCAACATCCGAACGCGGACTTTGCGGCGGCTTCAACACCAATATTGTCAAGGCGGCCCGGGCGAGAATTAACCACCTGATTGCCGAGGATAAAGACGTCAAAATCGTCACCATCGGCAAAAAGGGCGCGGCGTCGCTACGCCGGGATTTTGGCACCCGGATGGCCAGGCATTTTGACATGTCCCATGTCAAACATCTTGGCTTTGCCGATGCCGGCCCCGTGACCGATTATCTTCTGTCGGCTTTCGAGGCGGAAGAATTTGACATATGCACGTTGTTTTATGCCAAGTTCCAGTCCGCCCTGACCCAGATTGTCACCGTGCAACAATTGATCCCGGCCTCCTATGATGCGGATAATGTGACCGATCTTGGCGGCGCGGCCTATGACTATGAACCGGACGAGAACGAGATACTCGACCAGCTGTTGCCGCGCAATGTCGGAGTCCAGCTTTTCCGGGCCTTGCTGGAGAATGCCGCCAGTGAACAGGGATCGCGCATGACCGCCATGGACAGTGCGACCCGCAATGCCGGGGATATGATTGACAGCCTGCGGACGACCTATAACCGGACCCGTCAGGCGGTGATTACCAATGAACTGATTGAAATTATTTCAGGTGCCGAGGCACTTTAAGACAGAATTATTGAAAGCGAAAGTTGAGATAAAATGACGACAAAAAATATTGGACATGTTGCCCAGGTGATCGGGGCCGTTGTCGATGTCAAGTTCGATAACGAATTACCGGCTATTCTTTCAGCCCTTGAAACCGATAACAACGGCAACCGCCTTGTTCTCGAAGTGGCCCAGCATCTCGGCGAGAATGTGGTCCGGACCATTGCGATGGACAGCACGGACGGTCTGGTGCGCGGCAATCCGGTTTCTGATACCGGCACCCAGATTTCGGTTCCGGTCGGCCCGGAAACCCTGGGTCGCATCATGAATGTGATCGGCGAGCCGATTGATGAACGCGGTCCCATGGGCACAAAACAGGTGGCGCCAATCCATGCGGAGGCCCCGGCCTTTGCCGACCAGTCAACTGAATCGGAAATTCTGGTAACCGGCATCAAGGTCGTTGATCTGCTGGCCCCCTATGCCAAGGGCGGCAAGATCGGCCTGTTCGGCGGTGCCGGGGTTGGCAAGACGGTGCTGATCATGGAACTGATCAATAATATTGCCAAGGGTCACGGCGGCTATTCAGTATTCGCCGGTGTCGGGGAACGAACCCGCGAAGGCAACGACCTCTACCATGAAATGATTGAATCGGAAGTGATTGATCTTGAAGGCGACAAATCAAAAGTGGCGCTGGTTTACGGCCAGATGAACGAGCCGCCCGGAGCGCGGTCCCGTGTCGCCCTGTCCGGCCTGACGGTTGCGGAATATTTCCGTGATGTCGAGGGACAGGATGTGCTGTTCTTTGTTGATAATATCTTCCGCTTTACCCAGGCCGGGGCCGAGGTATCGGCGCTGCTCGGGCGTATCCCGTCTGCGGTGGGCTATCAGCCGACACTCGCAACCGATATGGGGACGTTGCAGGAACGCATTACCTCGACCAACAAAGGCTCGATCACTTCTGTGCAGGCAATTTATGTGCCTGCCGATGACCTGACCGATCCGGCACCGGCGACATCCTTTGCCCATCTGGATGCGACCACGGTGCTGAACCGGGCGATTTCGGAAAAAGGTATTTATCCGGCGGTTGACCCGCTTGATTCCACCTCGCGCATCCTCTCTGCCGAGGTCGTGGGTGAAGAACATTATGCCGTTGCCCGCGAGGTGCAGGAAATCCTGCAGAAATATAAATCCCTGCAGGATATTATTGCCATTCTCGGCATGGATGAGCTGTCCGAAGACGACAAGATCGTCGTGGCCCGGGCGCGCAAGATCGAACGTTTCATGTCGCAGCCCTTCCATGTGGCCGAGGTTTTCACCAATATGCCCGGCAAATTTGTTGAGCTGGAAGATACCATAAAAAGCTTCCGGGAGATTCTTGACGGCAAACATGATGATCTGCCCGAAGCAGCCTTCCTGATGGTTGGCGGCATCGAAGAAGCCGTCGCCAAGGCCCAGAAAATGGCCGCAGAAGCCGCATAAGCTTAGCAAAAGGGACTGAAATGGCAGATAAGTTACATTTCGAACTTGTTTCACCGGAAAGGCTACTGATGTCCCGGGATGTTGACATGGTTGTCGTGCCGGGGGGTGATGGTGATTTTGGTGTATTGACCGGTCATGCGCCAGTGGTATCAACCCTGCGGACCGGCATATTGGAGGTTCATAACGACGGCAGCGAGCCGGACAGGCTTCTGGTCCGTGGCGGCTTTGCCGAGGTTAACCCGGAAGGCCTGACAATCCTCGCCGAGGAAGCAACCCCGCTGGCAGACGTTGACCGGGAAGCGCTCGAAGCCCAGTTGAAGGATGCCAATGAGGATGTCAATGATGCCGGGGACGAAGCGCAGCTGTTGCAGTCAATCAAAACCCGTGACCGCCTGGCAGAAATCATTGGCGTGCTTGATTTAATCGCCTAAAACCTGATAAATTTCAGATGACTGGTCAGGGTGATAAATATTTCGCCGCTGCCAGATGCCTCGTACAGGCTGCCGTCAAGCATAAAGGGCCGGTCCAGTACCAGCCTTGCATGCTGGATTTCGGCGATAATATTACCCACATGATCTATGCCGTTATAATTGCCGCGCAGCATCAGCCTGCCGGTTGCCAGAACAGCCTTCGGTGTATTCTCGACACTGATGAAATGGGCCTTGTTATGGCCTTTTTCCTGTCCGATTGAGACCCCCCTGAACAGTTTGTCCAGCGTGGTGATCAGTACCATAAAAAAATGACCGACCACCGCGCCGCGCTGATTGCGGTTGATGCGAATGGCGTCTTCCAGACTGTTTTTGCCCATGGCCCTCTGCCAGCCCTTGCGGATCAGGGTTATGATATTCAGCCAGTTGCGAAAGCGGGAAAACAATCCCTTTGGCGATATTTTGCCGCAGAACAGGTTTTTCTGTCTGATCACCTCCCCGGCGCAGAAAAACAGCCCGTAAAGACAGCCGACCCCCCTGACGCCTTCGAGCCTGATCAGTGGATAGCCGGTAACCTTGTCCAGTAAATTGCCCTTTTGATGTCGTTGCAGCAGAATTCTCAAGGCCTCATGCGGCGTCGACATAGTGGTCCCGAGATTTTCCGCGATTATATTATTATCGCCCGCCGGCAGGATCGCCAGCGGAATGTCTGCCCCCCTCAACATATCCTTTTCAATGATATGTTCAAAGGTCGCGGAGGTCAGCGCCCGATCGCCAAGAATAACAATCGCCTCTACATCCGCCTGCTGAAATCTGGTCAGAGCTTCGGCTATATCTTTATGTTTTTCAACCTCGTAATGGAATATCCCGCTACCGGCAGAAATCACGCTACGGATCTTTTCCATCTCGTCACTGCCACTAAAGGAGGACGGGCTGCTTAATATGGCAATAATTCCCAACTGCACTTCCACTATTTATGTCAATTCTTTTGCGTCTTTTTATCCATGGCCTTATAAAGACCTTAAAAGCTATAGATATGAAAGTGGATGAAATCCAGAGCTAAAGACACCAGATGCCAAAAATAATTGATAAATATATATTACGGGAGACTATTTTGCCTCTGGTGGTGACTTTGGGGATTTCCGCCTTGCTGCTGCTGCTGGAAAAAATGCTCAGTCTTTTTGATTTTGTTATCAATCAGGGCGGGCCGATTGATATTGTCTGGCGCATGCTTGGCAACCTGATGCCGCAATATCTGACCCTTGTCCTGCCACTGTCGATGTTCCTCGGGGTTTTGCTCGCCGTGCGGAAAATGGCCCTGAATAGTGAACTTGATGCGCTGATGGCAACGGGCATGAGCCTTAACCGGCTGATTGTGCCGAGCCTCTATATCGCGACCTTCCTGCTTGTGGTCAATATAATCATTGTCGGCTTTGTCCAGCCCTATAGCCGCTACACATATCAAAATCTGGTGTTTGACATCCGTAGCGGGGCGCTCGGGGCCAGTATCAAGGCCGGGGAATTTACCCCGCTCGGCGATGGCCTGACCCTGAGAATTGAACAGTCACGGGATTCGGGCCGGGAACTGATTGACATATTTGCCCAGAAGGAATCTGCCGACGGGCGCATTCAGTCGATTAATGCCGAAAGGGGCAATTTTTTTGTTACCCCCGACAAACGCTTTCTTATCCTCAGGCTTTACAAGGGCACCCTTATTGATCTGGACATGAATCAGAGCCGCCCGAATATCATAAATTTTGACATGCATGACCTGCCGATTGATGTGCCGAATTTTGCCCATTTCCGGGATCGGGGCATAGAGGCCCAGGAAATGACTATTCTGGAGCTGTGGAAGGCCCGCACCAGCGATAACCCGGCAATCATCGCCACCATTAATGCCCGCATCGCCCGCGCCCTGTCCATTCTGATTGTGCCATTCCTCGCCGTTCCTCTCGGCCTTGTGGCAAAAAGATCAGGCCGGGCGCTCGGGATTACCGTCGGAGTGGTTATCCTGCTGGTCTATCACAAGATTCTCGAATTCGGGCTTGATTTTTCTGCATCGGGGGAGGTTTCTCCTTGGCTGGTCATCTGGCTGCCAACGCTATTTTTCATCTTGCTCACTGCGAGGCTGTATTATATTGGTGCCTATAAGGTCGGCGGCCTGCCGCTGCGCAATATTGAAATCATCTATGACGTTATGGTCGAGGCCATGAGCCGCATGATAAGACGGTTAAAGGCAGAGAATTAACATGGAAAGATTTATCAGATATTCAGACCATCTGACGGGATTATTTAATCCGGGTGTGATGGATATCTATATCGCCAAGCTGTTTGCCACCCGCTATATATTCATTCTGCTTGGTCTGGTCGCAACTCTGCAAATGCTTGATCTTCTGTCAGAATCTGATGAAATTCTGGCTGGCAAAGGCGCGGTATATGGCGACCTCTGGCGCTATATCACGCTCAGAACACCAACCCTGCTGTCCCTGTTCTCGCCCTTCGTCGCCCTCCTGTCAGCCATCATGTGTCTGGCGTCTCTTAATGTCCATAGCGAGATCGTCGTTATGAAGGCCTCCTACTGGTCGGCCTTCCGGATTATCACACCAATGATTATGGTCTCCCTGCTGATTGCCTGCCTGCATTTTATTTTTGCCGAAACGGTTTCCATTCCGGCCCGGGCGGAGCTGCGGAACTGGCAGGAAAATAAGTATGCCGCCAACCTGCCACCCGCCCCGGACACAGTTTACAATACCTGGGTCAATGACGGCAATAACCTGATCAAGGCGGAAAAGGCCAGCCGCAATGGCAGTATTCTGCTGCTGGATAAAGTAACCCAGTATATCCGCGACAAGGATATGCATATCACGTCCCTGATCAAGGCGGATTTTACCGTGTACCGCGATGGCAAATGGACCATGTTCGAGGTAAAGGAATTCAATATCAAGACGCTGAAAGTGACGCCGATGGAAAATCTTGTCTGGGAGACCAGCATCCCGCCGGAACGCTTTATCATTCAGGCCCTGAAACCCGAGCAGGCCACGCTTCAACGCCTGCGTACCGCCATTGCCCAATTGAAAAAAGAAGGCCATGATACCGCCGCTTTTGAAACGATGCTCTATCAGAAATTTGTCGCGCCCTTAAGCACATTGCTGATGCCCCTGCTTGCAGGGCTTGCGGCATTCGGATTGCATCGTGGGGGTAATCTGTTTGGCCGTATTGCCCTGACCGGGGCCATGGGGTTCGGCTTTTTTGTTATCAACAATCTTTTTATTGCGCTCGGTCAATATGGCGCCCTGCCGCCGCTTATCGCGGCATGGTTGCCCTTCGTCCTGTTCGCTTTTGCCGGGACGAGTTTTCTCCTGCTTACCGAGGAATGACCCCCTGAAGGAAAATTATATGACGTCACCTGTCACCATTATCGAGGTAACAAACAAGGCTGAACTGAAACAGTTTGTCAAACTGCCCTGGGCCATATTCAAGGACGATCCCAACTGGGTGCCGCCGCTGATTATGGAACGGATGGAAATTCTCGACCGGAAAAAGAACCCCTATTTCCAGCATGCGAGGGCCAGAATGTGGCTGGCCCGCAAAGACGGGGAGACTGTCGGGCGGATCACCGCGCAGATTGACGATCTGGTGGAACAATATCACCATGAGAAAATCGGCCATTTCGGCTTTTTTGATTGCATAGATGACCGCGAGGTCGCCCACGCCCTGCTGGATACGGCCTGTGCCTGGTTAAGGGCCGAGGGCCGCACAAAGCTTGTCGGTCCTTTCAGCCTGTCGATCAATGAGGAAACCGGGATGCTGGTTGACGGGTTTGACACCCCGCCGAGCCTGATGATGAATCACGCCCTGCCCTATTTTCAGGATCTGGTAACAGAATATGGCATGGTCAAGGAAAAGGATTTATGGGCTTTTTACCTGAAGATTGACGAGGATGTCCTGCCGCCGGCAATTGATAAAATGATCAAACGCAGCATGCGCGACGGCAAGCTCAAACTGCGCCGGATCAATATGAAGAATTTTGATCAGGATATGAGAACCATTCTGGATATTTATAATGATGCCTGGTCCGACAACTGGATGGCGCTGCCCCTGACCGAGGCTGAACTGAAACAGACCATCAAGGATCTGAAATTATTGATCCGGCCTGATTTCACCTATATTGCCGAATATGACGGGGTGCCAAAAGCGATGATGGTAACCCTGCCCAACCTGAATGAGATGGTTGCCGATCTGGATGGCCGCCTGCTGCCCACCGGCATATTCAAGCTGTTATGGCGGCTGAAAATACGTTCGGCCTTTAAAACCGTCAGGGTACCGCTGATGGGGGTCAGAAAAGAATTTCAGAATACAGTGACCGGTGGCGCCATGGCCTTTGCCCTGATTGAGGTAAGCCGGGCGCATATTTCCGGGATTGGCGCCACCCATGCGGAGCTGTCCTGGGTGCTGGAGGATAATACCCGCCTGTCCAAAATGCTGGAAACCATCGGCTGCTGGCGTTACAAGAAATATCGCATGTTCTCCAAAGACCTGTCATAGACATATTCCTGCCACAGTAACTCTCTAGGAATGATAATAACTTACACCAGATTCCGGAACCGAACCATATGCCTGATACCGAACCGCACAAAACCGAGAAAAACTTTTTACAGCGCATCCGGACCTACTTCCTGACCGGACTTGTTGTCGCCTCTCCGGTCGGGATTACCATCTATCTGGCGGTGGCCTTCATTGAACTGATTGACCGCAATGTCAAACCGCTGATCCCGGCGATCTATAATCCGGAAACCTATCTGCCCTTTCCCATTCCCGGAACCGGTCTGGTTTTCCTGTTTATTCTGCTGACCCTTCTGGGATTTTTTGCCGCCAATTTCCTCGGGCGGACCCTGATCCGCATTGGTGAGAAAATCCTCAACCGCATGCCGGTTATCAGAAGCATTTACAATACCCTGAAACAGATTTTCGAGACGGTAATCTCTGAAAATACCGGCAGTTTCCAGGAAGTGGTTCTGGTCGAATATCCGCGCAGGGGTCTGTGGGCGATTGCCTTTATTTCCGGGGAAAATAGCGGTGAAATCCAGTCAAAGCTTAACGATGACGTTATCAATGTCTTTCTGCCAACCACCCCCAACCCGACATCGGGTTTTCTGCTATTTGTCCCGAAAAAGGATATTATCCATCTCGACATGACCCCGGATGAGGGGGCGAAATATGTTATTTCCGCCGGGCTGGTTGATCCGACCATTCTGCCGGTTAAAAAGGACTCTAACGCCGGTTAACCAGATTGTCATAATCCGTCATCATAGTCTTGCAGACATCACCGACGATAAAATTATAGGGGCCGATTTCGGAAAGCGGCGTAACCTCCGCCGCCGTACCGGTCAGGAAGGCCTGTTCAAAATCTGCCATTTCTTCCGGCATGATGGCGCGCTCAATGACCTCTATCCCGCGTTTTTTTGCCAGCTCTATCACCGTGCGGCGGGTGATCCCGTCAAGGAAACAATCGGGGGTCGGCGTATGCAGCACCCCGTCCTTCAGGAAGAAAATATTGGCCCCTGTAGCCTCGGCAACCTGGCCCCGGTAATCCAGCATCAGCGAATCATCATAGCCATGTTCCATGGAGGCATCCTTGCTCAGGGAGGCGATCATGTAAAGCCCGGCGGCCTTGGCAAAAACCGGCTCGGTTTCCGCAGACGGGCGTTTCCATTTGGAAATTTCAAGCCGCAGGCCCTTGAGCCGCGCTTCCTCGCCAAAATAGGACGGCCATTCCCACGCGGCAACGGCAAAATGAATTTTCGACCCCTTGGTCGCCACCCCCATCATCTCGGACCCGCGCCACGCCACCGGACGGACGTAGGCATCCGTCAGGCCATTTGCCGCGACAACATCTATCGCCGCCTGATCAATCTCCTCAAGGCTGTAGGGGATGTCAAAGCCGAGGTAACGGCCCGACTCGATCAGGCGCTGTGAATGGTCGCGAAGTTTGAAAATCTCGCCACCATAGGCCCGCTGGCCTTCAAATACACTGCTGGCATAATGAAGCGCATGGCTCAGGATATGGACTTTGGCGTCGCGCCATGGGATCAATTCCCCGTTAAACCATATGACGCCGTCACGGTCGTCGAATCCTGTGGATGACATTTCGGAACCTCTAATATAATAATATTTCACATATTGCTTGATCTTAGTAACATTATAATTTAAATATGTCAACATGACTGACATATTTTTTGAGGTAAAAAAGCATTCTGACCACCAGAAATTCCTGAAAGGCATGGAGCTTCTGTATTTCGGTTATCGTGATTTCATCAGCTGGCCCGATGACATGCTGCAAAAATACGGTTTTGGCCGCGCCCACCACCGGGTTCTACATTTTGTCAGTCGCAATCCGGGCATGAAGGTGGCGGAATTGCTGAAACTTCTCAACATCACCAAACAAAGCCTGTCCCGGGTTTTGGGCATGCTGGTGGAAAAGGGCTATGTCCGGCAGGATATTGGCGCCCGCGACCGCCGACAGCGTCTACTCTATCTGACAGATCATGGCGAGGAACTGCTCAGCAATATCGCCGAACATCAAAAGGCGCATATGTTAAGGGCCTTTGAAAAAGCCGGAAATGACTCGGTCAGGGGCTTCTGGAAAGTCCTGTCCGCCCTGATCGCCGATGAAAACCGCGCAGAAATCCTCGACCGGGTCAACCGGGATATGGGGGATTAATCCGCGAGGTCCTTTGATGCGGCACGCGTCAGCCCGCCTCAACGCCTGAACAAATGGACTTCAATACAACTATTTAATTCGGTTACTGTCACCGTAATCCTGGGTAGTGCAAATTAATATCTGCCGACTCAGGGCTTGTTTTTTTATCGTTGGAAGAAAACA
>Ga0256829_1003792_pt1 | contig 10243 bp, 15 predicted proteins | sample 131447metaG_FD_185979 | JGI IMG/M metagenome (GOLD analysis project Ga0256829, IMG submission 185979) | Hydrothermal vent microbial communities from Lau Basin, Pacific Ocean - 131-447 | ecosystem: Environmental > Aquatic > Marine > Hydrothermal vents | place: Pacific Ocean: Lau Basin | collected...
CTAAAGGCACTTCTTGACCACACAGACGTGCTGCAATTCTTGAGTATGCTTTTCCTGCCGCTGAGTTCGTATCTAAAATGATAGGTTTCCCTTGGTTAGAAGCATCAATAATCCCCTTGTCTTCAGGAATTTTTCCAATTAAAGGTACATTTAAAATGTCTAAAATGTCTTCACTTGCAAGCATTTCACCACTCTGTACCATTTTAGGATTGATTCTGTTAATGATGAGATACTTCATTACTTCACTCCCATCTTTGACTTTTTGACTCTTGGAGTCTAAAATCCCTATAGCACGATCAGCATCACGGATAGAAGAGACTTCAGGGTTAACAACCACTATGGCGCGGTCTGCAAACTCTATTGTATGCTCATACCCAGATTCAATTCCTGCGGGTGCATCTAAGATGACATAATCAAACTCAGCACTTAAATCAGTCACGAGTTTGAGAATCTTTTGAGAGTCTAAAACAGATTTATCTTTTGTTTGTGAAGCGGCTAAAAACTGAAGATTTGGACTCATTTTACTTTTTATAAGTGCTTGTTTCATGTTGGCTTCACCATCCATTACTTGCACCATATCAAAAACGACACGGTTTTCAAGTCCTAAAATCATATCTAAGTTACGTTGCCCAATATCAAAATCTACAACAACACATTTTTTGTCGTTGAGTGCGATACCCAGACCTATATTTGCGGTAGTTGTTGTTTTTCCAACACCACCTTTTCCACTAATTACTGCAATTATTATGCCCACTTTGTCTCCTTTAATACGGGTGTTATTCTGATTTCATTATTTATAAGTTCTACACGGTTGAGTTTATCTTGTAGGTGTTTGTTATCTACTTCTACCTCATGAAAAACGATGTTTGCTTTTGGTGAGGCTTGTAACATCATAAAGTTTCCATTACATCGTATGTCGCCTTCAACAATTTGTGTGATGATGAGATTGCCATCTATGACTATGCTTCCTCCACTGTTGACACGACTCAGTAAAAGCAAATCACCTGCAATTTTAAGTTCTTGCCCACTACGGACAAGTTTGTCAATTACTTTAAGATTATCTTGAATTTTTTCTACTGTTTTTTTTATCTCTTTTTGTGGTATTTCTTTTTTTTCTTCTTGTAATTTTGGATTGTTTTTACTTCCTTTATTTTTTGGTAATTCGGCATTGACAATATATTTTAAATTTTTTTCTCGAAGGTAATTTTCTATATCTGCATTCACATTACCATGAATACTAATAAGATGGTTCGTAAACATTACATGATTTTTATCAAAAAAAGCAATAAATTCATTTTCATCCTCTAGTGTAACTTCAAATACCTTCACCGAATACTGTTTTGTCAGCAAAATCTCTCCTTAAAATAACAATCATTGGAATCTTATCTTTATTATAATTATATGTTAATTAAAGGGAACTTTATGTCAATCTGCAATATTTTTTAAATTTTTAGAAATATTGGGTTAGGATTACAAAAAAATAGAAGGAAGTACGATGTTTTTGGGAAAATGTCCTTACTGCGATGATGGGAAAATTGAAGTAAGAGAGAAAGAAGTCCGTGGGAAAAAAGTGAAATTGTATGCCTGTACAAATGCACAATGGAAAACGGAAGATGGTGAAGTCTTTGAATTACATGAAAATGCAAGTTGTAGCTATAAAATATGGCAAAACACCCTCGCAAAATATGGAAAATGGCTTAATTACAAAGAGATACGAGAGTTATTAAGTGAAGAGAGTATAGAAATAGAACTTTTAAGTAAAAAGTATGGAAAAAAAGTCTATTACACGAAAACAGTTGTGTTAAATGAAGAGTATGGGGTGAGTATTTTGTGGGATTAAGTAAAATTAATAAAACTTTTAATAAATTTTAAGTATAATTCCCATCCGCTTTACTGTTTTAACAAAATGAAAGAGTATTTCTATCTTTATATAAGATGTAGAGATAAAAGTATTGGCAAGTGAATTTTACTCGCCTAAAAATAGTAAAGACGATAGACTAAAGGACTTTCAATGAAAGTAAGAGCTTCAGTTAAGAAGATGTGTGACGATTGTAAAATTGTCAAAAGAAAAGGTATTGTAAGAGTAATCTGCAAGAACCCAAAACATAAACAGAGACAAGGATAACCATGGCTCGTATATCTGGTGTTGATTTACCTAAAAAGAAAAGAATAGAGTACGGTTTAACGTACGTTTATGGTATTGGTCTTCATGCTTCTCGTCTTATTTTAGACGCAACAGGCATTGACTATAACAAAAGAGTTTTTGAACTCAATGAAGCTGATGTAGCAGCGATTACTGCGGAAATTCGTGCCAACCATATGGTTGAAGGTGATTTACGTAAGAAAGTAGCTATGGATATTAAAGCTCTTATGGATTTAGGTTCATATAGAGGTCTTCGTCACCGTCGTGGTCTTCCATGCCGTGGTCAAAAAACTAAGACAAATGCGCGTACTCGTAAGGGTAAACGTAAGACTGTCGGCGCAGCAGCGTAAGGATTTATAGATGGCAAAAAGAAAAGCTGTTAGAAAAAAAGTAGTAAAGAAAAACGTTGCACGTGGTATCTGCCACATTGCTGCATCATTTAACAATACACTTGTAACAATTACAGATGAGATGGGTAACATGATTGCTTGGAGTTCTGCTGGTTCTTTAGGATTTAAAGGTTCTAAAAAATCAACTCCATTTGCTGCACAAGCTGCTGTTGAAGATGCAGTTGCAAAAGCACAAGTACATGGTATAAAAGAACTTGGTATTAAAGTTCAAGGTCCTGGTTCTGGTCGTGAGACTGCAACTAAAGCTGTTGGTGCAATTGAGGGTATTCGTGTTACATTTATGAAAGATGTTACTCCATTACCACACAATGGTTGTCGCGCACCTAAGCGTCGTAGAGTTTAAGGAGATTACTGATGGCAAGATATAGAGGTCCAGTAGAGAAAATCGAAAGAAGATTCGGTGTAAGTCTTAACCTTAAAGGTGAGCGTCGTTTAGCGGGTAAATCTGCATTAGAAAAAAGACCTTACGGTCCTGGTCAACATGGTCAACGTCGTAAGAAAGTTTCTGAGTATGGTTTACAACTCAATGAAAAGCAAAAAGCGAAATTCATGTATGGTATTTCTGAAAAGCAATTCCGTGCTTTATTCGTTGAAGCAAAACGTTTAACTGGTAACACAGGTACAAACCTTGTTACTTTAATTGAACAAAGATTAGACAACGTTGTTTACAGAATGGGATTTGCATCTACTCGTAGATTTGCTCGTCAACTTGTAACACATGGTCACATCCTTGTTGATGGTAAAAAACTTGATATCCCTTCTTACCGTGTAAAAGCGGGTCAAAAGATAGAGATTAAAGAAGCAAGTAAAACAAATGCACAAATTGTTCGTGCAATTGAACTTACAAACCAAACTGGTTTAGCTCCATGGGTTGACATTGATGCAGAGAAAGTATTTGGTATCTTTACTCGTTTACCTGAACGTGATGAAGTTGTTATTCCAGTTGAAGAACGTTTAATCGTTGAGCTTTACTCTAAATAATAGTTAATTAAAAAGGCGTTTAAGATATGAAAAAGATTAAAACAACTCCTCTCGCTCCCCAAGAGTTTGAGGTAGAACAGATTAGTGATAATGAAGCTAACATTATGGCATTTCCATTTGAAACTGGATATGCAATTTCTTTGGCTCATCCACTTCGCCGTTTTCTATTAAGTAGCTCAGTAGGTTTCGCACCTATCGCAATTAAAATTGAAGGTGCAAAACACGAATTTGATTCCGTTCGTGGTATGCTTGAAGATATTTCAGATTTTATTTTAAATCTTAAAGAGATTCGTTTTAAATTGAATAATGATGCAACTGAAGAAGAAGTAAATTATACTTTTGCTGGTCCATGTACTATTACAGGAGCAGACCTTAGTAATGAGGAAGTAGAAGTTGTCACTCCAGATGCACCACTTGCAACTTTGAATGAAGATTCTACACTGAGCTTTAGTATTCAAATCGCTAAAGGTATTGGGTATGTAGCGAGTGAAGATACTTATGAAGAGTTAGAAGATGGTTACATCGCATTAGATGCTTTCTTTACTCCAGTAAGAAGTGCAACATATAAGATTGAAAATGTACTTGTAGAAGACAATCCTAACTTTGAAAGAGTTGTAATGAACATCAGAACTGATGGTCAAATTTCTCCAGTAGATGCGTTTAGAAACTCTTTAGAAGTTATGTATGCACAACTTGCTGTATTTAATTCTGAAATTAGTATCAAAGCTCCTACAACAATTGAGAGAGTTGAAGAGTCTGCTGATTTAAAACAACTTGCAACAAGTATAGATAGCTTAGGTTTAAGTGCTAGAAGTTACAACTGTTTAGATCGTTCAAACATTAAACTTATTGGTGAAATTACATTGATGAGTACAAATGATTTGAAAAATGTAAAAAATCTTGGAAAAAAATCATACGATGAAATCGTTGAAAAAGTTCAAGAATTTGGTTACGGTGTTGGCGCTGATTTAGCTGATGATGTCGTTGCTGCATTAAAAAAGAAAATAGAAGCCGTTCAGGCTTAATAAGAGGATAGAGATATGAGACACCGTCATGGATATCGTAAACTAAGTCGTACAAGTGCTCACCGTGCTGCACTTCTAAAGAACCTTAGTATTGCGTTAATAGAACATGGTAAAATCGAAACTACTGCTATAAAAGCAAAAGAGTTACGTTCATACGTAGAAAAGCTTATCACGACTGCTGGTAAAGATGACTCTAATGCACACAGAACAGTATTTGCTGTGCTTCAAAGTAAAGAAGCTACAAAAACTTTAGTAAATGAAATTGCACCTAAGTACGTTGATCGTGCTGGTGGTTATACGAGAATTACTAGAACAAGAATCCGTCGTGGAGATGCTACGACTATGGCATTCATCGAATTAGTATAAATACTAATTTTTCAAACGCAGAGGTTTTCACCTCTGCGTTTACCCTTTTATAATTTCCCAATTCTAAAATACTTTAACAACAGGACTCACTATCATGAGTAATTTCGCATTTGGAACTTACCGCATAACCGACCAAAACCCACAACATATTCAAGCCCTTCGAGATGCCATAGATTCAGGTATCATGATGATTGACACATCGAGTAACTATATGGATGGTGCAGCAGAGAGAGCTATTGCCTTAGCAATGAGAGAATTTAGTGAGGAAAAACAAGCTCAAATAGAGATTGTCAGTAAATATGGCTATATTCAAGGTTCAAATATGCGCTTACACAAAGAGACTCCTTTTGAAGAGGTTGTAGAGTTTAGCGAACATTGCTTCCACTCTATATCCCCTGCATTTATGCAAGACCAACTCACACAATCTCTAGAGCGCCTTGAGAGAGAAAAGATAGAGTGTTATCTCATACATAACCCAGAGTATTATCTTTTAGATGCTCTCAATAAAAATGCAGATAAAGATTCTACTCTTGATGCCATGTATGCACGTCTTTATGAGGCTTTTGTAGGACTTGAGAGAGAGGTACAAAAGGGGAGAATAGACTCGTATGGTATTAGCTCCAATAGTTTTGCAAAATCTCCAAATGACCCAGAATTTTTACCTTACGAAGACCTTCTCACTTTAGCAGACAAGGCAAGTGAATCCGTAGGGAATGATACACACAATTTTACAACCCTGCAACTCCCTATAAATATCTTAGAGCAAGAGGGATTAAAGTGTGCTGAGTGGGCAAAAAGTAATGGTTTGAGAGTACTTGCAAACCGTCCACTTAATGCACAAAAAGATGCTAAAATGTATAGATTAGCGGAGTATGACGAAAGTGCATCTTACTATCAGCATCTCAATGAAATTTTAGATGTTTGTGACAATGAAACACTCAAATCACTCTATAACCTTTTTGAAGAGCTTGATGTCAATCGTCATAAATTTGGCTGGATTGGCGATTTTGATACCTTTTTATATGCGAGCATCCTGCCCCATATCCGACAAACATTAGAAAAATTAGATGAAGAGAGTTTAGCATCATTATTGAGCTTGATTGATCTCTTTTTTGAAGAGTACAGAAAGATGGTAGCTTATGAGTGTGGATTAAATACAAAAAAAACACTTGTAGCAAGTTTTGAAAATTGTGAAAGAACACTTCAAGAGTGTGCGATTGGCTTTTTGCAAGGAGAAAGAAGTGTTGATTATATACTCGTTGGGATGAGAAAACCTTCGTATGTAGATGAAATACTTGCATTAAAGTAATTTTATAGTTAAAATATTTAGGACATGTTAAGCTAATTTGTCCTATTTTACATCTATAAATAGTGAAACAATTAAAAAGGAAAAAAATGATTCCATTTTCAGATGAAGAATTATTAGAGCCAGTAAGAGCTGTAATAACAAAAGTACAACCCTCTTTAGCCCTAGATGGTGGGGATATAGAGTTTTTGACAGTAAAAAATTCTACAGTCTATGTTCAACTCAAAGGGGCATGTGTTGGCTGCGGGAGTAGTGGCACGACATTAAAGTATGGGGTAGAACGCCAACTTAGAATGGATATTCACCCAGAACTGTGTGTTGTCAACGTACCTTTTGGCATGGAAAACGACTTAGATAATTTATAACTAAAAGAGCACTATGAGTACATTGAGCAAATATAAAATATTATCACAAGCAAAAGAGAGTTTCTCAAAAGCAGAGTATAAAACTGCCCTTGAAAAGTTTGCTGTAGTATTGCAAAACTATCCTAACTCAAAAGAGGCATATAACGGTGTGATTCTCTCTGAAATGGCGATGAGTGGTGAAAGTGGTGCAGAAGCCCTCTTTGACTACTACGAAATTCTCAAAGATGAAGATAAAGAGTCTGCGGATACAATTATGGAAGAGGTGTTAAGAAATCTCAATGGCTCATTAGATAAACTGAGTGAAGTTTTTGCTGAACCTTTACGCGACAGATTAGAACTTGAAGATGGCATTTTGTACCAAGATTTTAAGGCTCTTTTAGAGGGTGGTGCGGAATTTAAAGAGACTTTTGAGAACATTATGTTCTCAACACGAGTGATTATAACGGAGAAAGATGATTTTATAGACTTTTTAGAAAGACTCATAGAACATGATTTTGTTGAAATGGCACTCACTTACTTAGAGAATGCATTGAGTGTCTATCCAAGTGATAAGCTTTTACACAAACTTCTTAAAAAACTTTCAAAAGGCAAAATGATTGAAAATTGAGTTACCAGAGCAGTCTTACAAATATGTAACAGAAAATTCTCAAAAGTGCGATAGTGAAACCGCATTTGTCCTCACTACGCAAAATACAAAGTATTTAGACAATGCAAAAGAGAATCATGCACATTCTATTATAAAGATTGAAGATATTGCGGAACTTTTCGGTGTCAATAAAATTAAAATTGTCGGGATTACTGGTACAAACGGAAAAACTACGACAGCGAGTGCAATGTATTCCTTTTTACTTGATTTAGGCTATAAATGTGCCTTGCAAGGAACTCGTGGACTCTTTATGAATGACACAGTAGCAGAGGGAAAAACACTTACAACACCTTCGGTTCTCAACACCTATAAGCATATTTACCAAGCGGTGAGTGCTGGGTGCGAATACTTCATCATGGAAGTAAGTTCTCATGCCATTGTGCAAAAAAGAGTCGAAGGACTCTCTTTTGCCTTAAAGATTTTGACAAATATTACACAAGACCATTTAGATTATCATAAAACAATTGGCGAATACACGACTGTGAAAAACTCATTTTTCCAAGACGAGGGAAAAAAGCTCATCAATCGTGATGAAGATAAGGCTGCGTTTAACTTTAAAAATGCCTACACTTACAGTATAGAAAACCCTTCTACATACAGATTAATGGCATATTCACTCAATGATGGAAGTAGTGGCATCATTCAACATTTTCAAGAGATAGTCCCCTTTACTGCCTCCACACATGGTTTTTTTAATCTTTATAATCTCATGGCAGCTATAGCGGGAGTACATCTTCTTACAGAGAATTCTCTTGAAGAGATAGCGGATGTTGTGGATAATTTTGCAGGAGTGAGTGGAAGAATGGAGCAAGTATGCCAACTTCCAAATGTCATCGTAGATTTTGCACACACCCCAGATGGAATGCAACAAGTACTCAATGCACTCAAAGAGAAAGAACTTTTAGTCGTTTTTGGTGCAGGGGGTGATAGAGATGTTACCAAACGCCCTCTTATGGGAAGAGTAGCTGCATCACTTGCTAAAAAAGTCTACATCACAAGCGATAATCCACGCCATGAAGACCCGCAAAAAATTGCAGAAGATATTCTCTCAGGGATAGAAGATAGAAGTAATGTGACAGTAGAACTCAACCGTAAAAAAGCGATACAACTTGCTCTTGATGAACAAGAAAATGAAGAGGTTGTTGTTATTTTAGGCAAAGGCGATGAGAGTTTTCAAGTTATTTATGACGAAAAATTCCCCTTTGATGATAGAGAAATTGTACGAGAGCTTTTAAACATATAAACTGAATTTTTCATCTTTTTCAAATTTCCTATAAATAACTAAATATAAATTTATGTATAATGTCAAAAATTAGAAAATAAAAAATAGGAAATTATATGAATCTTAAAAGTTTTTTATGGGAATATGGTGAAAAAGTTCCTGGATATGATGTGTCAGTTGTCAATGAGAGAGAAGCAAGAGCAGCAGCGGGAATACTCTTTATGCTGGGAATGAGTGTCATCTATGTAGGAATAGGCTATAACCATATTATAGCAGCACGCGTCTACTTAGCTTTTTTATTTCTTGATTTTACAATTCGAATGTTTACCCCAAGGTATGCACCTTCTATGATGCTAGGAAAGTTCTTTGTGCGTAACCAAAATCCAGAGTATGTGGGAGGTTTACAAAAACGTTTTGCATGGACAATTGGTTGGTTTATCTCTATACCTATGATGTATTGGTTTGTTTTGCAATGGGATATTACATTTTACAAAGTGCTTATCTGCGTTTTATGTCTTACTTTGATGTTTTTAGAATCCGCTTTTTCTGTCTGTGTTGGTTGTATGATTTATAAATTGATTATGAGAAAAGATCCCGAGCATTGCCCTGGTGGTGTATGTGCAGTAGAATTGAAAGATCCTGTACAAAAGCACACACCCGCACAAAAAATAATAGCCGTTATCACGGCATTAGCCCTTACAACAGGAGTCTATCTATTTTTAGCGAAAACGAAATCGGAAACATTCTTTGGTATCTTTTTACATGAACTCGTTTTGACAAAAGCACAATTACAAGAAGAAAAAGATTTATTGTTTGCCAAACAAGCGCAAATGGAGTTTGGTGATGACGACGACGAGGAAGATGAAGAATAATCTTAAATAAAGGAACTTATTTTCTCATCTTAGAATATTTTCGTAGAATTTTGCTATAATTTCACAAAAAAATTAAGGAAACTTCTTATGGGAATCCCTCAACCGGCATTTTATATGTTCAAATGCGAGCAATCCGCTCCTCCTGGCATGCCAAAACCATCTTGTGTAACGAAAGATACGCAAGACTTATTTCAACACTTAGCACAAACTCTTATGAAAGAGGGAATTATGGGAACGGTACAACCTATCCGTACAGGATGTATGAATAGATGTCAAATGGGTCCTATAATGCTCGTTGAACCTGGACATACGATGTATGCGGGACTTACAAAAGAAAAAATCGACCGTATTGTATCTGAGCATATTATTGGTGGGAATGTGGTTGAAGAGTTTGTTATTTCAGAAGAGATGTGGGACACTGCAATATCTCCTGCTGATATGAAAAAACAGATGGGAATGTAGGAAACAGTTATGCTAATTGAAATGTTGTACAGCAAAATCCATCGCGCTACAGTCACTGATGCCAATTTGAACTATGTTGGTTCAATTACTATAGATGAAGAACTTTTAGAAGCTTCAAAGATGCGAGTTGGACAAAAAGTTGAGATTTTAAACATCAACAATGGTGAGCGCTTCTCTACTTACATTATTTTAGGTGAACGCGGTAAACGTGACATCTGTTTAAATGGTGCAGCCGCTCGTAAAGTACATAAAGGCGATAAAGTAATCATTGTGGCTTATGCGACATATGATGAAAAAGAGCTTGAGGGCTATAAACCAAAAGTTGTACTTTTAAATGATAACAATGACATAGACCATATACTGGATGAAATCTAATGTTTTCTAATATGGGCGACATGAGCAAAATGCTCGAAGGTATGCAAGAAAATGCTACGAAACTTAAAGA
>Ga0256829_1003793_pt1 | contig 10241 bp, 11 predicted proteins | sample 131447metaG_FD_185979 | JGI IMG/M metagenome (GOLD analysis project Ga0256829, IMG submission 185979) | Hydrothermal vent microbial communities from Lau Basin, Pacific Ocean - 131-447 | ecosystem: Environmental > Aquatic > Marine > Hydrothermal vents | place: Pacific Ocean: Lau Basin | collected...
CCTATCCATAAAGAAGCATGGATGCTCGCAGGTTTAGAGTATAAAGGGCATACTGACCTCCTCCGTCACCACTTCAAACAAGAAGCGATTATGATGCTTGGATGCCCGCAAATGTTTGTGGCACTCTTTAGCGAACATATCCCACTTTCACAAGTTGCTAGTACAATAAAATATAAAAGATTAAAACAATTTTTTCTCGATTTACATCAAGATATACAAAAAGAAAAAATTGCTGTTTTAGGCTTAAATCCACATGCTGGAGATAATGGTGTTTTAGGACATGAAGAGCTTATCATCACAAAAGCGATTAAAAGTACCAACAAAAAAATAGGCTTTGAGCAGTTTATAGGTCCTGTTGTTCCTGATGTTGCGTTTACCCCTCACTTCAGAAAAGATTTTCACTACTATGTAGCAATGTATCACGACCAAGGTTTAGCACCACTTAAAGCCCTCTACTTTGATGAGAGTGTCAACATCTCTTTAAGCCTCCCTATTATACGAACCTCAGTTGATCATGGTACGGCGTTTGATATTGCGTATCAAGGCAAAGCAAAAACATTGAGTTATCTCAATGCTGTAAAATCTGCCATAACTTTCATTTAAATAGATAACAATAATTTTCCTTTAAGAGTAAATTGCTAGAATTCCACTCTATAAAAGATAATCTTTATCTTTTAATATAATTTATAAGGTATAAAAAATGAAAATATTAACAAGTATCACTCTTGCTACAACTCTATTAACAGCAAGTTCATTACGAGAAGAGGCACAAAGTGTAGGCTTAATGCCTATCCCAACATCACAAACAGAACTTTTAAAACTCATTGACAATCCACAAAATCCTATTACAAAAGAAAAAACAGAATTAGGGAAAAAGTTATATTTTGATCCACGACTCTCTAAAAGTGAAATCATTAGTTGTAACTTTTGTCATAATTTATCTGAAGGTGGCGATGATGGAGTTGAAGCTTCTATAGGACATAAATGGACACAAAATCCACACCATATCAATGCACCAACTGTCTACAATGCCGTGTTTAATACAGCACAATTTTGGGATGGTCGAGCAAAAGATTTAGAGACACAAGCACAAGGTCCAATCCAAGCACATCCTGAAATGGCAGCAACAAAAATACATGTTGAAGATGTCGTCAACTCTATGCCTGCATATGTAAAGTCATTTAAAAAAGCATATGGAAAGGATGTCAAAATATCATTTAAAAAAGTAACAGATACGATTGGCTTGTTTGAGAGAACACTTGTAACACCTTCTCCTTATGATGATTTTCTCAATGGAGAAGAAGATGCACTTACAGCTGCACAAAAAGAGGGTCTCAAAACTTTTATTCAAATTGGCTGTGCAAGTTGTCATACAGGTGTTGGACTTGGTGGTACAATGAGTGCATTTAATATCACAGAGACATATAAATATATGAATGTTGGTGATTTTAAAGGTGATAAAAATGCTCTTGTAAAAGTACCAACTTTAAGAAACATTACACAAACAGCACCCTACTTTCATAATGGAAAAATCTGGAGCCTACAAGCAGCTATCAAAGAGATGGGAAAAGTGCAACTTGGTCTGAATATTACTGATAAAGAGTCAAAAAGTATTGAAACATTTTTACACTCTCTTAGAGGGAGAAAACCTCTTTTAGAGATGCCTGAGCTACCAGCATCTACAAAAAGAACACCAAAACCTTCTCTATTTTGACTCTATAAGTTTACTTTCTGGTCTTGTTAAGGAGTGGAGAACCTCTTGTTGTACTTCAGGGTCAAGTTGTCCACTCATTGCAAGTTCAAGCACTTTTTGTAAACGCTGCTCTTTGAGCTCTTTCTCTTTAAGCTCAAGTTCATGTTGCAACCTATGCTCCTCTAAAAGTGCTTTTACTTCTAAACTTTTACGTTTATGTTGGTACCATAAGAAAATCCCTAAAAGTAAAACAGCAATAAATCCAATGGCAATATAAAGATTGTTATCACTCTGTTTCTCTTTTGTTTGTTTATCCATTTGGCTGACAACTTGTTGCGTTTGACTCTCAATTTGTGCGATACTCACAGCTTTTTTTGATTCTATCTTGGCAACTGCTAGTTTAGTATCGGCTTGGATTTTTGCAAGTTCTATTTTATTTTTTCTCCCTAGTGCATTATCTTTTGCTTTAAAAGCTATGGAGTTACTATTGACACCTTGGTGATTTCCCATAAGGTAAGGTTTTTGATGGCTGTTTTCTTCACAAGCACTGAGTACAAGTATGAGAAGTAAAAAAAGTGAAGTGTTTATAATCTGTTTCATCTGCTTTCTCTAGTTTTTTTAAATTATAGCTTTTTTTAGCAAACTCAAAGCACCTTTATAGACAGGTTCATCTATAAAACCATACTCTTCATCAACAAATCCACTTATCCCTTCCGCTTGGTGCATCTCAAAAAGTTTTATAATCTGTTTCGCTCGTAAAATCTCTTTTTCTGTATCTACAAACATTTCATTAGCAAGTTTTACTTGTGCAGGAGAGATACACCCTTTTGCATCGTAGCCCATACTTTTTTCAAGTGTAAGCCATGCCTCAAAACTCTCTAAGTCTTTGTACTCTTGAAATACAAAAGAGACAGGTTTCACCCCAATAGAGAGGCTTGTAATAAGAAAATGCGAAAGTATATAGTGGAGTGTTGGGTTTTGTAAATTTATAAGTGATTGAGAGAGTCCCATATCTGCAAACAGATCCAATACACCAAGGTGAAATGCAGTCACTCGTTTGTTTATTGCTAAGGTAGCGAGATTTTTCCAAGCATCGGCTGTTTCAATAGAGAGATGAAGCTCTATCTCTTCATTGAGTAGATGTAAAACAGCGTTTACTTCCTCTTTTGTTTTTATTTTTGGGATTCGAATTGCATCTGGCATAAACTGGTTCAAATAGGTAATTTCTTCAAAGCCTCCTTCATCAAGGCTATTGACTCGTACAACTAGCTTTTTATCACTTTGTGTATGTTGTGTTAAAAAAAAAGCACATAACACAAGGGCAAAGGGTTTTTCCTCTTTACTTACCCCATCTTCAAGATTGAGCATAATACAATCCGCTTCAAGTGTTGCTATTTTTTTGAGATGCTCTATTTTGTGACAAGAGAGCATAAGAACAGATTTAAAATCATTGCGTTTGTTACTCTCACGAAACTTTGGTTTCGTGAGTGCATCTAAGGCTTTTAAATCGCGTTTGTTATAAGCTTGTTCAATTTTTTTGAGCATTTTTTCTCTTTTTATATTGAGGATGAAGATACAAGTAGAGTGCTTCTATCTCTTTTTGTGTCAAATAATAACGTGGCATTCCATCTTTTCGTGAATTTAAGGCTTCAAAAAATGCAGATAAATTGATATTGTCTATGCGAGGAGCGGCAAACTCACGCTGTTTTCCTTTATGTTTATACTTTGCAATTAACTTCCCTTCACCATGTTTGCCATGACAGAGTTGGCATCCTATCCCACGAGGATTTTTGTAAAATTGCGAAGCATACTCTAAGGGAGTAATAAAATCACTCCTTCCAAAAAGCACAAAAGGAAACAGTAACAAAAACCAATAATGCATGTGAAGAAACCTTTTATAATTATAATAGTATAATAGCTAAAATAACATTTATAGGCTTTAAATGCTCAAGATAATTTTCATATATCTCTTTTTTTCTTCTCTTTTGTTTTCACAAGAGGCTTTGCTTATCAAACAATCAAAAGTTCCCTACTCTTTAGGAAAACAGACAAGCTATTTTGTCGATAAAAGTAACAATGTAACTCTCTTGGAAGTACAAGAAAAAACTTTTACACCTTCTACAAAAAAAATTCTTAATTTTGGATTTTTACAACCCACATATTGGTTCAAATTTCAATTTACATTTGATACGGCTGTTGATGGTTCACAATGGTGGTTAGATATTAACTATCCTCTTTTAAATTATGTAGATTTATATGCATTTGATGAAGAAAACAGACTCTTATTTCATAAAAAAAATGGTAATCTCGTGGCACAATCACACAAAGATATGAAAGCAAATAGAATTCTTTTTTCTCTACCTAATAAATGTCACAAATCATATACTGTATATTTAAAAGTCAAAACATCGGGTTCTATGCTTGTCCCTTTAAGTATTACATCTACAAAAAGACTCTTCAAAGAAATTTATTTAGATCAGACCCTCTCTGGTCTCTACTATGGGATTTTACTGATATTGATATTATATAGTAGTATTACATTTATTTATACAAGAGAAAAACTTTATTTATTATATATTTCCTTTATTATCTCTTATGGGTTATGGCAACTCTCTTATGATGGTTTAGGTGCTTACTATATTTGGACTGATAACCATTGGATGATAGAAAAAGGCATTGCATTTCTTATCTATAGTTCTACCTTGGCTCTTATTATCTTTAGTCAAGCACTCTTGCAATCGCAAATTCTTATTGCTAATTACAACAAAATTATTTTACAATCACTCAAATATCTCGCAATCATAGGAGTTGTCTCTTCCATTCTTTTTCCTTATCAATATACTATTATTGGTGGAGCAGTCTTAGGTATACTCACACCTATCGCTCTTTTTATAGGTGGTATTCTTGTACTTAAACAAGGCTACTATAACATACGATTTTTTGTGATAGGATGGGGATTTTTTCTTATAGCAACAGTACTTTTTGCTTTGAGTAAATTTAACATTGTACATGGTTTTATCATTATGAAGTATGGACAGCAAATCGGTTCGATTGTGGATTTAGTATTTCTTGCTATTGCACTTGCTTATAGATTTATACAACTCCAAGATGATTATACAAAAACTTTAGAAAATCAAGTCCAAGAAGCAGTTATGAAAGAAAGAGCCAAAGACAGACTGCTTATAGAACAATCAAAACTCGCTTCTATGGGTGAAATGATGGAACAAATCGCACATCAATGGCGCCAACCCCTCAACAATATTGGTCTTATAAATCAAGAGATCTATTTTAAACAAAAGCTCAGTACCTTATCGGATGAAGATTTTGAAAAATGTCACGAGCAGATAGATACAAATATTGAGTATCTCTCAGACACGATTAACAATTTTAGAATGTACTATCAAAGAAACCAAGAAAAAGAGACTTATGCACTTGATGATGCACTTACAACTGTTATTCATATAACAGAGGCAACCTTCAAATTTTATCAGATTAACATTGTTGTAGAACAAGACAAAGATGCTAGAGTACATACGATTAAAAGTGATATTTTTCAAGTGTTTTTAAATATACTCAACAATGCAAAAGATGCCTTTCTTGAGAATAAAATTGACAATAAAACTATTCGTATCACCGTATCATCAGATTCTCAAAATGCTTATGTCCATATAGCCGATAATGCAGGCGGTATTCCTTCTTCTTTTATAGATAATATTTTTGATTCCTATTTTTCTACAAAATCCAAAGAGATAGGAACGGGGATAGGTCTCTACATGGCAAAAACTATTATTGAAGAGAATATGCAAGGAAAGCTCACAGTATCGAATAAAGATGAGGGAGCATGCTTTGTTGTACAACTGCCATTAGACTTTTCAGATGAAAAGCCTCAATCTTTACAATAACTTGCTATAATAACAAAAATAATTATAGCAGAGGTTTGTATGCAAATTCTTGATGGTAAAGCACTTTCACAAAAAATAGAACAAAAAGTAAAACAAGGAGTGATTGCACTCAAAGAGGCGACTTCTCGCACTCCTGGTTTGGCAGTTATTCTCGTAGGGCAAGACCCTGCAAGTGCTGCTTATGTAAATATGAAAAAAAAGGCTTGTGATAGAGTTGGTTTCTACTCTGTTTCTCACGAAATGCCTCAAGATATTTCTCAAGATGCTATAGAAAATACAATTGCAATGATGAATAAAAATCCAAACATTGATGGTATTTTAGTACAACTTCCTTTGCCTCCACAAATCGATACAACAAAAATTCTTGAACTCGTAGACCCTGCAAAAGATGTGGATGGTTTTCACCCCTTTAATGTTGGTCGTCTTGTTACAAACCTTGATGGTTTTGTTCCGTGTACCCCATTAGGAGTGATGGAACTTCTCGCAGAATACGACATCAATGTTCAAGGTAAAAACTGTGTCATTGTAGGTGCATCCAACATTGTAGGCAAACCAATGGCAGCCCTACTCTTAAATGCAGAAGCAACTGTTGAGGTGTGCCACATTCATACAGATGACTTAAAAAAGCACACGTTAAACGCAGATATGATTTTTGTAGGGGTTGGTGTTATAAACCTCATTACAGAAGATATGGTTAAAGAGGATGTCGTCATTGTAGATATTGGCGTAAGTCGTACACCTGAGGGCAAACTTGTTGGAGATGTGGACTTTGAAAATGTAAGTAAAAAAAGTTCTTACATTACCCCTAGCCCTGGTGGTGTTGGTCCAATGACTATTGCCATGCTGTTAAGCAATACTCTCAAAGCTGCAAAAGCAAACACAAAGGATAGAGACAAATGTTAGAAAACTTGAAAAAACTTTATAAATTTTCTAACTCTTGGACAGGGACAATCGTTATTGTTCTTTTTGTAATCTTTTTCATTGCACAAGCTTTTAGAATCCCAAGTGGCAGTATGAAAGATTCTCTTCTTATTGGTGATCATCTTTTTGCAAAAAAATTTGCTTATGGTATCTCTATGCCCCATATTCCTTTTTTAGAGGTTTCTATTATGCCATGGAGTGATAAACTGCGTTTAATAGATGGCGATACTCCAAAACGCGGTGACATTGTGATTTTTAGATACCCTGGAAATGTTAAACAGCACTTTGTGAAACGCTGTGTTGCACTCCCTGGTGATGAACTTTTTGTTGCTGAGAAAAACTTATATGTTCACTTTAAAGAGGGTGATGCTTGGATAAAAGAGCATTATAAAGATTTTAAAATTGCTCTTTTAGAAAACAAGCTATGGGTAGAAAACCCTTACACAAAAGAACACCCTGGAATTCATCATGATGATAAAATAGTCAATAACGGTCGCTACCCGTCAGCACTGTTTTTCTTTAATCCAATCAAGGTAGAAAAAGACCACTACTTTATGATGGGTGACAACCGTGACCACTCCAATGATAGCCGTTTTTGGGGTTCTGTGCCTTATGACAACATCGAAGGGACTCCTTGGTTTATCTATTTCTCTATTGATGAAAACTGGGAAATCCGATGGGATAGAATGGGAAAAACACCTACAGATTTAGAGACTTCCCCTTACTTAGATAAGGCAAGAGAAGAGAGAATAAGAACCGATAAAGATTACCATGGAATCTCTTGATTTACTCAAAATCTTTGCCTCTGTTTTAGCACTCGCTATTGCGGTGATTGGGCATGAGATTATGCATGGTTGGGTTGCCTATATGTATGGTGATATGACCGCTAAAAATGCAGGAAGGCTTACTGTTAATCCACTCTCTCATGTCGATTTAGTGGGAACAATCATCGTACCTTTAAGCATGTACTTTATTCCTATGCTTCTTGGTGCTGATAATGGTTTCTTGTTTGGTTGGGCAAAACCTGTTCCAATTAACACCGCTACAGTCATACGCAAAGGTGGCTATAATGCAGCGATGCAAGTGGATTTAGCAGGGATTGTTTATAACTTTACCTTAGCTGCATTTGCTTCTATAGCAGTTACAACAATGCCGCAGCCAACGACGGCTGATAGTATGGTGTATATCTTTACTTATCTGTTAGTATTTCAGATTTTAGTGATTAATGTGGTTCTTGGAGTCTTTAATCTCCTCCCTGTACCCCAATTTGATGGTGCACATTTTTTAATGCATCTCGCGCTCAAATATAAAATTAATTCTGTTGCAGAATTCTTTTATAAAAATGAGAGATATGGTATGATTATTGTCGTAATAATCATTATGACACCACTCAAAGATTATCTCCTCTTTTTACCCGTACGGACTATACTTAACTTACTTGTATCATAAAGGAAAAAAATGAAATTTTACATCGCAACAGACCATGCAGGCATTGAACTCAAAAACTATACTGTCGAACTTTTAAAAGAAAAAGGGCATGAAGTGATAGACTTAGGACCTTTTGACACAACACGTGTAGATTACCCTGATTATGCACATAAGGTAGCTACTTCTGTTTTAGAAGACAACACTGCGCAAGGTGTTCTTATCTGTGGGTCGGGAATAGGTATGAGCATGGCAGCAAATCGTCATGCAGGCATCCGTGCAGCACTCTGTCATGATGCCTATACAGCAACAGTCGCTCGTGGGCATAATGATGCAAACATCTTATGTTTTGGTGAGCGTATCGTTGGAAAAGGTGTTGCCGAGTCCATTGTAGATGCTTGGCTTGCAAGTAGTTTTGATGGTGGTCGTCACTGTGGTCGAGTAGAAAAAATCGAAGGATAAAAGATGTTTTGGGAATGGTCATTACTTACTGTACTCTCTATTATAGCTATCTATTTGTTTGTCAAGATGTACTACTTTAAAAGTATTACAAATAAAGAACAAAGAAGCAATGACCTTATGAAACTCACTCTGCAAGAGGCTGAGATTCTCATTCGTAAGTACCAGATTCAACTCCAACGTGCTTTAGGAAATGTCGATATTTTAAGTGATGAACTCACAAAACTGAGAAATGAACTCAAGATTTTAAAGACACGTAACTCAAAACATAGACAAGAAACAGACAGACTCAATGGCAAAATTAAAGCTCTTGAGAGTCGCATAGATGCACTACTATAGAAGGAAAAAAGATGACACTCAACAGTAATGATAGAAAAATAATAGAAAACTCCATACGAGATATAAAAGATTTTCCCAAAGAAGGAATTGTTTTTAAAGATATAACAACACTTCTAAATGACAAAAAAGCCTATGCTCTTTTAATGCAACATCTCCATGATAGATATAAATCTTACAATCTTGACTATATTGCAGGGATAGATGCTCGAGGCTTTATCTTTGGAGCAGCCTTAGCACAAATGCTTGGTCTTGGTTTTGTGCCCATTCGTAAAAAAGGAAAACTCCCTTATACAACTATAAGCGAAAAATATGCACTAGAGTATGGTGTAGATGAGATAGAAGTTCACATTGATGCTTTTGGTGATAAAAAAGGTGCAAAAGTGCTCATCATAGATGACCTAATAGCAACTGGTGGCACAGCAAACGCAGCAGCAAAACTTGTAAACCAAACGGGAGCTGATTGTGTAGAGTGTTGTTTTATCATCGGTCTTACTTTTTTGGATGGAATTAAGAAGTTAGAAGAGAAAACACAAGTGTATTCACTTATAGAGGTTGATTGATGCTACACCTCACTGTTAAAAATTTTGGAGTTCTAAAAGATATAGATATAGAGCTTAATAAAACAAATCTTTTTATCGGTGACAATGGGAGTGGGAAGAGTACCTTGGCTAAACTCATTACGGTTATTACTGAGTTTACTCTTGATGAAATTGGAATTCAAAAACGATTTCAAGATTTTGCTATTGATTTTCTTAACGAAAAATGTTTTATTCAACTTACAGAAGACAATAAACATATTCTTGAAATTTCTGGAACTAAAATAAATTTTTTTCAATTAAAATATGATTCTCTTGAAGTCATAAAACAATCTAACGAACTACTTAAAATAGCGAAGCAATTATTAGATACCATGCAAGAAGATGAAAAACTTTCTGACAATATTACAGATGATGAGATTAAAACAACATTATTTGAATTAGATAATCATATTAGTAAATTAAGTTCACAATACATCCCAGCCGAAAGAAATCTAATCTCACTTTTCAATCAATCACTAAGCAATATGATAAGTGCTGAGATACCTCTCCCCAAAACACTTTTAGAGTTCTCTGCTAGTTATAATAGTGCAAGAAATGAGCTAAAAGAGTTAGATATACTTGGTATGCAATATAAAAATGAAAACTCTCAAGATAGAATTTATTATGAAGATGCTAATTCCCTAGCACTTGAAAATAGCTCTAGCGGAATCCAATCTGCCCTACCACTCTACTTAACTCTCAAATATTTCGCTACAAAACATAATAATATTATTATAGAAGAGCCTGAGTTAAATCTCTTTCCTAAGTCACAAATAGAAACTGTCAAATTTATGATAGAAAATAGTGGTGCGTCTGATTTATCAATCATGACACATAGTCCTTATATCTTGTCCATTTTAAATGTACTCATTTTTGCACACAAAGCTTCAAATACAAATGATATTTTAAAAGAAAAAATATCTG
>Ga0256829_1003794_pt1 | contig 10241 bp, 8 predicted proteins | sample 131447metaG_FD_185979 | JGI IMG/M metagenome (GOLD analysis project Ga0256829, IMG submission 185979) | Hydrothermal vent microbial communities from Lau Basin, Pacific Ocean - 131-447 | ecosystem: Environmental > Aquatic > Marine > Hydrothermal vents | place: Pacific Ocean: Lau Basin | collected...
ACCAGATATCCGGCAATTACAAAACCAATAAAGAATAATAGAGATCCAAGGAACCCAAAAAAATGCATTGGACGTTGGCTAAAACGGGAAGTAAAAGTAATAGTAAGCAAATCAAGATATCCTTTTACAAATCGATCTATACCAAATTTTGTAACACCATATTTCCTTTCATGATGTTGAACAACTTTCTCGCCAATTTTGGTAAATCCTGCCCATTTTGCAATAACAGGAATATAACGGTGCATTTCTCCATATACCTCAATAGACTTGACTACATCATAACTATATGATTTTAAGCCGCAATTAAAATCATGTAATTTAATTCCGGAAAGGACACGGGTAGTATAATTAAAGAATTTGGAAGGTATTGTTTTTGAAATAGGATCGTAACGCTTTTTTTTCCAACCGGAAACCATATCATACCCATCTTCTTTAATCATTCGGTATAGTTCCGGAATTTCTTCAGGGCTATCCTGCAAATCGGCATCCATAGTAATAACTACATCTCCCGATACCATTTTAAAACCTTCGTTTAGTGCAGCAGATTTTCCATAATTTCTTAAAAATCTAATTCCTTTTACGTGATTATTTTTAGCAGCAAGTTTTTCCACTACCTCCCACGAATTATCATTAGACCCGTCATCAACATATATAATTTCATATGTAAAATGATTGGATTTCATTACCTGTACTATCCAGTCATTCAATTCTTTTAATGATTCGTCCTCATTAAATAAAGGAACAACAACAGAAATATCCATTTAATTTATATTACCTAAGCAATTGATTTATCTTCTCGCTTGGCAAAAATAGCAATAATAAGGGAAAATAAGATGCCTAATATTAAGTTAGAAATAAATTGCGTAATTGCACTAATTCCCGGACGAGCAAACATTTTAACCATTGCGAGGCCTCTGTCAAGTTGCTCATCACTAATATCAGGATTGGCAGCAAGCATTTTTTCCTGAGCTTGAGATACTGCATTTTCAAGAACTCCGGTATTGATATATTTTAAATAGAAAAAAGCGAAAATTCCAAGTAAGATAGCCGCCCATAAGGAAACCCAGAAACCAGAACCAAAAGCCTTTCCATAACTCATGGTACCGTCAAGATACTTATCTCTAACATTTACCATTGCCCAATAAATACCTATTATAAAAATTAGATAATTAACAACACCCCAGTAAGATTGTTGTTTAACACCCAACAGGTAAATAATAAGTGTAAAAATAATCATTGCAAGGCCTGTAAGAATGCCAAACTGAAAGGAAGGCATAAATGTTGATTTCTTTTCCATAAATAAATTTATTTAATTAATGCAGTAAAAATAAAAAAAAATTGCTTTGAAAGAAAAAAAACATTTGTACTTTTGCAGTGGGTAAGTCTTATACGACCAGCTCCTGCTGAATTCCCCCAGGCCCGGAAGGGAGCAAGGGTAAGCGGTTGTAGCGGTGCGATATAAGTAGCTTACCCATTTTTTATTTACCCAACAATTTCTTAAATTAGCATTCTTTTAAAATTAAAATACTATGATATTAAAAATATTTGCTGAAAATCCGGCTTCGCGGCACATAAAAAAACTAACCGAAGCCTTTAACGAAGGGGAAGTAATAATTTCACCTACAGATACAGTTTACGCTTTAGCAGGTGATTTATATCAACCTAAAGTATTTGAAAAAATGGAACTTATTAAAGGAGGCAGAAAAGCAAAGAAGGATTTTTCCATTATAGTTAGCAATATAAGTATGCTTTCGGAATACACAAAACCACTTGACAATTCCATATTCAGGTTAATAAAAAGAAATACTCCCGGAGCTTTTACATTTATTCTGGAGGCAAACAGTTCGGTTCCTAAACTGTTTCAAAGTAAAAAGAAAACCATCGGTATACGAATTCCAGATAATAAACTACTTACCGAAATTGTTGAGACTTTAGGACATCCACTGGTTACCACCTCAATTCATGATGATGACATTATTGTTGACTATACAACTGACCCCCATTTAATACATGATAAATATGCAAAAAAAGTTGCTTGGGTAGTTGACGGTGGAACAGGAAAAAATGAAGGTTCTACAATTGTGGATTGTACTGGTTCAGAACCTGTTATTTTGCGACAAGGAATAGGAGTGCTAAAAGATTAATTTTTTTTACCTTAAAAGTTTGTATTTTTAAAAAAAGTAGTATTTTTGCGCCTCCTAAACATAACAACTGATTCGTTAGCTCAGCAGGTAGAGCATCTGCCTTTTAAGCAGAGGGTCCGGAGTTCGAGCCTCCGACGAATCACAAAAAAAGATTGTCTTTTACAGGCAATCTTTTTTTTATCATTAATTCCCAGAGAAAACATTATAAATTAGTGAAATGTCATTAGGTATCCTGATATAATACTTCATAAGACCATTGAAATTGAATGTATTTTCAGATAAAAAACTAACATTTATCAGGCCAGGGGAATGTTGAGTATAAAATAAAATAGTCCGGCTCAAGAGAACCGGACTATTTTTATCCTTTCCTTAAAAAAATTACTTTTGCTGGCCAATACCTTGATTGTCCATAGCAATAGCGCTTTTTTCTACGGTCATTTTAATACCATTTCCAACCTCAATAACGACTTGTGTTTCACGAACCTCAACAATTTTTCCGTGTATGCCACCAATAGTTACAACTTTATCTCCCTTTTTTAATGCTTCCCGGAATTTTTTTTGCTGCTTATTCTTTTTACTTTGCGGCATAATAAAAAAGAAATAAAACACTAGCAGAATTAACAACAAAGGAAGTAACTGCATCCATGTACTTTGTTCTTTTGGAGCAGCTTGTAATAATACAAATAGAGTACTCATTTTTAAATTTAATTTAATTATTAATTATAAACTTTAATTATTTTCGGGGATATTTACATTGGCTTTAACCGCTAACACCAAATCCTTGGGATTAGTATTAGCATGAATTAGTATTTTTTTATTTTGGAACCCTTCTTTATAGGCACTATTAAATACAACTTTAATAACACCTTTTTTTCCTGGTTCAATAGGCATTTTTGGAAAATCCGTCACTGTGCATCCGCAAGTAGTACGAACAGAAGATATCAATAAAGGAGCTTTTCCGGTATTTTTAAAAACGAAATCATATTTGGCAATTTCACCTTGTGTCATTTCACCAAAATTATAAACTGTTTGCTCAAAAGTCATTACCGGTATGGCTTTTTTGTTTTTAACATTCTGAATATTTTTTACTGTATTGGATTGCTTATTTTTGTCATGTGTTTTACTCTGACAACCCCAAAAAGAAATCCCAATAACTATAAATATCACAAACAGAATACGTTTCATTGTTTAATTATAAATGATTAAATATATACAATTTCACAAATAAAATAATTAAATGTAGAATTGATAAAATATATGTTTCAAAATATTAACATTTAATTTCCGGCAAAGATAGTAAGAGAACCTTTATAAACCACTTTTTTATCTTTAAACCCCTGACATTTTAAAACATAATAATATGTTCCATCAGGCAGTCCTCCGCCATTCCAGTCATTTTTATAATTTTTGCTATCCAGCAAAATTTTTCCCCAACGATTAAAAATAATAAGTTCTGTCTTTTCATAATACTTATTCAATGGCTGGTCAGAACCTTTTATTCCAATAACAAAATAATCGTTTATACCATCTCCATTAGGTGTAATAACATTTGGAATAAATAATTTTACCGGCAAAACATTTACTGAATGTATATAAACAGTGTCGCATCCCTGAGGATTGAAAGCATGAAGAAAAACCCTATATTGCCCTACTGAAGGAAAAGTATAATTTAAAACAGGCGTTTCATAGGTGTTGGCATCTCCATCTAATTCCCATACACTATTTAAAACTTTAACACTATCACCCGGCAGGTTAATAAAAGAAAATTTAACATGAGGATTTTGAACATAAACCGTGTCCGGTTGCTGAATAATTTTAAGTAGAGGATTAGCAAAAGCTTTTGTAAAATACTTTTTTGTAGCCGAACATCCATTTGGATCGATTACTTTAACCGTATAATACTGATGGGCACTTAAGCCAACTGCCAAGGAGGGATTTCCGGGAGAAATATTTTCTGACGGCAACTGCCATAAGTATTGATAATAACTTGAAGAGTAAGCCCCTGATGCAATAGCTTTTACCTGCGCAGTACGTCCATTTGCTAAATCAGGATTTGAACAAGTTAATTTTGTTTGCTGAAAATCAATATTAATTTTCGAGGAAACAGACACATGAAAAGGACTGCTTGTACATGTTAAGCCTGTTTTAACGTTAGTAGCTGTAACAGTAAAATCAGCAGGAGATGTCAATTTTACATCAATAACAGACGTGGTATCACCTGTATTCCAACGATAAGAATAACCAGATAAAGAGGGGACTTTTAACTGGAAATAAGTATCATAACAAACAGGTAAAGTGCGATTTATTGAAATTGAGCAAGGTGATTGTCCATTTACGGATTCTACACTTGCCAATGACAATATTAAAAATGTAACTAAAGTAAATACAATATACTTTTTAATAAAATATATATTAATACTGTCTGCTATTTTCATGTGTTTATAATTTTATATTTCACTGGTCACATGGAACTTACCATGATTGAATAATCATTTTCCTGTGTGATTTAATAATTATTCAATCATGGATGTTTCATCTGTTTATAATTTTATATTTCATTGGTCAGATGGAACTTACCATAATTGAATAATAGTTATTATGTGTGTAATTTATGATTAATAAAATTCATGATTGTTTTACCCTACTTAAATATTTGTGTATTACTAGAACTGACCCGAATCAAGCATAACCAAAGTACAATGTTCAATAACATCGATTCCCGACTCCATAGCAAGCTGTTCTAATTCAGCATTCTCAGTACCGGGATTAAATACTATCCTTTTAGGTTTTAAATCTAAAATATACTTATAATATGACACTTGACGGGCAGGACCAATATATAATGTAACAGTATGAATATTACTGAATTCGGGTAAACCGGTTTTAAATACCACATCAGACACTTTTCCACCACGTAAGGCAATAGCCTCTACAGAAATATTATTATTCCTTAATTTACGTATAGCAATATTTGAATACCTATCAGGTTTTTCACTTGCTCCGATAACTAATGTTTTCTTAATTTCTTTCATATTCCTACTACAAATAAACAAAAAAAACTCCATACCTTAGCACAATTAAACTTGATAAACTCATAAATACATGAAATATCAATAATGTCATTATGGCAGCCGTTTTTATTTTTAACTGTCATAATTTCAGCTTATTAATTAAACTACACATCGGCTCGAATTTTGATTAACGCTGAACAAAGAATAAAAATTTAGGAGGAAAAGATATGAATTTAAATCAATTTACAATAAAATCGCAAGAGGCTTTACAAAGAGCCCAGGAAATAGCCGGGGAAAAAGGTCAGCAAGCTATAGAGAGCATTCATTTATTAAAAGGGATACTAGAAGTAGATGAAAATGCTACTCCATTTCTTTTAAAAAAGTTAAATGTGGATTTCCCGGTTTTTTCAAAGGCAGTGGACAGGATTATAGATTCATTGCCAAAAGTTTCGGGAGGGCAACCATATTTATCAAATGATGCTAATCAGGTATTACAAAAAGCAAAAACATATTTACCTGAATTTAAAGATAAATTTGTATCCGTTGAACATCTTTTATTGGCAATTTTAGATGTAAAGAGTACAGCATCTGATTTACTTAAAGATAACGGCATTAACAAAAAAGCACTGATATTAGCCATTAAAGATTTAAGAAAGGGATCTACAGTTAATAGTCCAAGCGCAGAAGACCAATATAATGCTTTAAACAGGTATGCAAAAAACCTGAATGAAATGGCAGCAAGCGGCAAATTAGACCCTGTGATCGGCAGAGATGATGAGATACGAAGAGTATTACAGATATTAACCCGAAGGACAAAAAACAATCCTATTTTAATAGGAGAACCAGGTGTTGGGAAAACTGCAATAGTAGAAGGGTTAGCACATAGAATAATACAAGGAGATGTTCCTGAAAATTTAAAAACCAAAAAGATTTTCTCATTAGATATGGGATCATTAATTGCCGGGGCTAAATATAAAGGAGAGTTTGAAGAAAGATTAAAAGCTGTAGTAAAAGAAGTAATTGAAGCCAGCGGCGAAATTATCCTTTTCATTGATGAAATACATACTCTTGTTGGAGCAGGTAAATCAGAGGGAGCTATGGATGCTGCAAATATTTTAAAACCTGCTTTAGCACGTGGTGAATTAAGAGCCATTGGAGCAACAACATTAAAAGAATATCAAAAGTATTTTGAAAAAGATAAAGCTTTAGAACGTCGTTTTCAACTGGTTATGGTTGACGAGCCTGACACTCAATCTGCAATATCAATTTTAAGGGGATTAAAAGAAAGATATGAAAATCATCATAAAGTAAGAATATTAGATGAAGCTATTATATCAGCGGTTGAGTTATCGCAACGATACATCACCGACAGGTTTCTGCCGGATAAAGCTATTGACTTAATTGATGAAGCAGCTGCAAAATTGCGGTTGGAAATAAACTCGTTACCTGAAGAGCTTGAAACAGTTGAAAGAAAAATTCGCCAGTTAGAGATAGAAAAAGAAGCTATTAAGAGAGAAAAAGACAAAGCAAAGCTAGGCCAGATAAATGAAGAATTAGCAAATTTAAATGAAAAAAGAAATGATTTACAAGCTAAATGGCGAGCTGAAAAAGAATTAGTTGATCAAATTCAGCAGGCTAAACAACAAATTGAAGATTATAAACTTGAAGCCGATCGTGCAGAACGAGATGGAGATTTCGGAAAAGTAGCTGAAATAAGATATGGCAAAATTCAAAAAACAGAAACCAGAATCGCTGAACTACAAAAGGAACTTAAAATATTACAGGGAGATAAGCCAATAATTAATGAAGAAGTTACCGCTGAAGAAGTTGCAGAAGTAGTTTCTAAGTGGACAGGAATTCCGGTAAGCAGGATGCTTCAAAGTGAAAGAGAAAAGTTATTACATTTAGAAGAAGAGTTACATAAACGTGTTGTAGGCCAAGATGATGCTATTCAAGCTATAGCTGATGCAATACGCAGAAGTCGTGCAGGGTTACAAGATGAAAAAAGACCAATCGGTTCATTTATTTTCCTGGGGACGACAGGAGTTGGGAAAACAGAACTTGCCAAAGCACTGGCAGAATTTCTTTTCAACAATGAAAATTCAATGGTACGTATAGATATGTCAGAATATCAGGAAAGACATTCTGTTTCCAGATTAGTAGGAGCGCCTCCGGGATATGTTGGCTATGAAGAAAGCGGTCAGTTAACAGAAGCTGTAAGAAGAAAACCTTATTCAGTAGTTTTACTGGATGAAATTGAGAAAGCTCATCCTGATGTATTTAACATTTTGCTACAAGTTCTTGATGATGGCCGGTTAACTGATAATAAAGGTCGTGTTGTTGACTTTAAAAACACAATTATTATTATGACCTCAAATATCGGATCGCACTTAATTCAGGAAAATTTCAGTAAAATGAATAGTGCAAACGAAGAGGAAGTTGTTGATAAAACCAGAAATGAAGTGTTTGAACTGTTGAAAAAAACTATACGACCGGAATTTCTAAATCGTATTGATGAAATCATAATGTTTAAACCATTATCCAGAAAAGAAATTAACGGCATTGTAAGGTTACAATTTGAACATGTAAAACAAATGCTTCATAAAAATAACATTGAATTAGAAATAACTGAAGATGCTATTAATGAACTGGCAGAAATGGGTTATGATCCTCAGTTTGGAGCACGTCCTTTAAAACGTGTTATCCAAAGAGAAATTTTAAATGAATTGTCAAAAATGATATTAGCAGGAAAAGTAAATGCTGAAAAACCTATTAAAATAGATGTAAGAGGTGACCATTTCATCTTTGAAAACTAATTTCATCAAAACACTAAAGAAAGGACACTTTTATGAAAAAGGTGTCCTTTTTTTTTGATTAAAAGATTATCAAGAAATTATATGATAATCATAAAATAAAAAGATATCTATATTAATTAAAAAATAAGACTGGATTCAGATAAGATAAACAATAAATTCAGCAACAATACCTATAATAAAAATCCACAATATATTCATCTTAAAATAACGAACTAAAACAAAACTACCAACTCCCCAAATAAATAAAAGTGGTGATTTAAGGCTTACTTCGCCAAGGCTGAGAAGTACCCAGGCCAACATCCCCGTAAAAGCACCCATTATTCCTGTAATAGCCCTACGTATCCATATATTTCCTTTGATTTTATCATAAATTTCAGAAACTATTAAGGTATAGAAGAAAGAAGGAAAAAACATACCAAAGGTTGCTATAACACTACCCCATATTCCTGATATTTTATAACCAATGAATGTTGAAGTAATTAAAAAAGGTCCGGGAGTTATCTGACCAAAAGCAATACCATCGGTAAATTCTTGCATTGTTAACCAATGATGAGAAATAACTGCTGTTTGTTGCAACAGTGGCATAATAGTGTAGCCATTGCCAAAAGCAACAGCACCTATTTTAAACATTGAAAATAGTAACTGACCATTTTTGGTATGAGTAACAAGTCCCAATATAAAAATCAATATAAAAACTACTCCGGTGGCAATTATTCCAATTATTCTACTTGATATTTTTCCGGGCATTTGCTTAGATACTGTTTCCGGTAATTCTTGTTGGCGATTTTTATTCTCATCTTCTTTTTTTATTAAAACAGCTATTAATATTATAAATAAAGCATTTAAATGAAACAGTAACATTAGAAAAGAAATTCCTGCAATTGTAGCGGCCATATAATTTTTTATATAACGAGCCCCAAAATCCAGGAAAACATGTAATACTATACCAACTACCATTGCTTCCAGTGCCAGAAACAATGGTTTTACCCAATCTGCAGAGCCATATGAAAAATATATCCATGACAACCCCAGCATAAGCAAATAGGAAGGCAAAAGAAAAGCCAGCGTTGCCAGTAAACTCCCCCAGAATCCTTTCAATTTATAAGAACAATATATTCCTAAATTGTACATTATAGGTCCGGGATATAACTGAACCATGGCAATTCCCTCATCAACTTCTTTTTGCGAAAGCCATTTCTTTACAATAAACAAATCTTTCACCTGCTGAAGCACAGCCATACCAAAAGCAGTAAAACCTATTTTTAAAAATGATGTTACCAGATTAAAAAGGGAAGGCTTTAGGTTTTTTTCAGTCATACAAATATGATTTAATTCTATTTTATTAAAGTCCAAATTTACATTGGAATACTTATAAACATTTTATTTATACTGTATTTGAACAAATAAAACAAGTGCCACAAGCAATTAGCTGCATATTTGAATAATAAATGTTATATTTCCTTTTAAAATATAATTTTTATTTATGTCCAGGAATTCGGCTTGAAACAGGATTTTTATATTTTAGAGGGATTTCCGGAAGGTTACTTTGCCCGGAAGCTTTCAAATTTTGAATATATTTAATAACGCCAAGCCATTCAGTTCCAATTTGGATTCCTTTTTTATTCTTATCAAAGTCGATTAGTGCGTTTTTCATATTATGAACCGGCTGTCCATTTTTAAATTTTGGGACAACACTTACCAGCCCAAAACTTAGTTTTTTTACTCTTCCTATAAATCCAAGTAAATATGTATCTGCTGTTACGCTGTACAATTTTGGGTTTTTCTTTGAAAAATCCACAGGTTTACCATTAAGAGTAATTTTATAAACTTTTGTCAACATTAATTTTTTTGGGTTATAATAAACTTTTATTCCTGAAGCAAAAACATAACTATCATCTCCTTTAGAGAGTAAAAGCACTTCCATCAAATTTTTCAATTCGTGCCCTGTGATATAAATCCTTGCAAGCGGGTAGCCCATTAAACTATCGTTTCCCCATCCCAACGGCAGCACTCTAAACACATCGGGAAGAGATACAATTCCTGTTTTACCTTTTAAAATACTATATCTGATAACACCAGAGGCCAGTAATTCCACATCGGTACCTCCTCCATATTCATTCACATAATTTCTTATAGCATCTGTAAGGAAAGGGCCTAAATCGGTATATTGATAACCTTTAATACTATGCTTTGGTAAATTAAATAATGTTTTGGCAACAGAATCGCTGTAAACAAGATCAAGAGGTTTTAAGATTTTTTTATTAATAACT
>Ga0256829_1003795_pt1 | contig 10238 bp, 8 predicted proteins | sample 131447metaG_FD_185979 | JGI IMG/M metagenome (GOLD analysis project Ga0256829, IMG submission 185979) | Hydrothermal vent microbial communities from Lau Basin, Pacific Ocean - 131-447 | ecosystem: Environmental > Aquatic > Marine > Hydrothermal vents | place: Pacific Ocean: Lau Basin | collected...
TAAATTGGGATTTAGATCTTCATCGGTAGGATAAAACTTTTTCTTATTCTCTTCAATCCTAACCTGAGCAAACTTCTTCACTTCGACTAAAAAAGAAAGCTGATATATGAAAAGATTATAGAGTTTGTTAATACTTTTAATTAGTTCTCTTTCTCCTTCCGGAAGATTTGTATAAGTACCTGAGTACCATTCATAAAGGGATTGTAGGGCTTTAATTCGAAGGTGTCTGCGGTATAACATGAAAATATTTATTTCGTATTTTATATGAACTCAAAAAACTGCGGCAAATTTAGAAATATTTTATTGTTTCCGAAATTTAATTTTTTAAATCCTGAGAATGCAATTTTATTACAATTTTTTGTTTTTAATATTTTATTAAAGTATTCTTTCGAATATTATAATTATAGTATTTTTACAATTCAAAATATAAAAAATTCCAGATGCAAAAAATAATTGAAAAGGCGTGGGATAACAGGGAATTACTCGCCGAAGAAGAAGTAAAAAAAACAATCGGGGAGGTCGTTGAGCTGCTTGACAAAGGCAAACTTCGTGTAGCCGAACCCGATGGTGATACTTGGAAAATTAATGAATGGGTAAAAAAAGCTGTAATTCTGTATTTTCCGTTAAGAAAAATGGAAACAATGGAGGTAGGAATGTTTGAATTTCATGATAAAATACCTTTAAAACATCATTTTGCCGAGCAAAAAGTCAGGGTTGTGCCTCATGCCCTGGCGCGTTATGGTGCTTATCTTGCTCCGGGTGTTGTCATGATGCCTTCTTATGTAAACATTGGTGCTTATGTTGATTCGGGGACAATGGTTGATACGTGGGCAACGGTAGGTTCTTGTGCCCAAATAGGGAAAAATGTACACCTTAGTGGTGGTGTGGGAATTGGCGGAGTACTGGAACCTGTACAGGCTGCTCCTGTTATTATAGAAGATAATTGTTTTATAGGTTCTCGTTGTATTGTTGTTGAAGGTGTTAAAGTTGGAAAAGAAGCCGTTTTAGGTGCAAATGTTGTGCTTACACAAAGTACTAAAATTATTGATGTCAGCGGAAAAAAACCAGTACACTATAAAGCTTTTGTCCCTCCCCGTTCTGTGGTAATTCCCGGAACTTATACAAAAACATTTCCTGCTGGCGATTATCAGGTTCCTTGTGCATTGATTATAGGCAAAAGAAAAGCCTCTACGGATATTAAAACTTCACTGAATGATGCGTTGCGCGATTTTCAGGTTTCTGTTTAATTTATAATGTTTTTATGACTGATTTATTTCAACATGAAGTAACCAAAACGGTACATTATCTAAAAAAAGGAAAAATAATTTTATATCCCACAGATACAATATGGGGTATAGGATGTGATGCAACTAATAATAAGGCTGTTCAAAAGGTTTATCAAATTAAAAACAGGGATAAAAATAAGAGTATGATTGTTTTACTGTCGTCTGTTGAAGAATTGCCCAAATATATCGAAAAGGTTCCTCTGTTAGCTTATGATTTGATAAACAACGCTGTATCCCCGCTTACAATTATTTATTCTAATGCAAAAGATGTACTTAAAAATGTCAGGGCTGCCGATAAATCCATTGCCATTCGTATTGTAAAACATGAATTTTGTTCAGAAATTATAAAAAAAATCGGAAAGCCTTTACTTTCTACATCGGCTAATTTTTCGGGTCAACCTACACCGGTTATTTTTTCACAAATTAATGAAGAATTAAAAAATAAAGTTGATTATGTTGTAGGTATGTATCAGGATACCATTGTCTCAACAAAGTCTTCTACGTTAATAAAACTAAATGAAAATGGTACTTTTAAAGTACTTCGACCGTAAGAGAATGTTATTTTTTAGGATTTACTTTCGGGAAGTAGTTTTTTAAGTTTAGTGAATAAAGTGTTAAACTCCAATGGTTTTGGAATGTAATCGGTGCAACCTTCAGATTTAAAATACTCATCGTCACCGGGCATAGCATAAGCGGTAATTGCAATAATAGGGGTTTTTTGATATTGAGGCATCGATCTTAAGTCATGTGTTAAATCAACTCCTGTTTTGCCCTGCTCCAATTTAATATCCATTAATATTAGGTCATATTTCTTTTGAATTGCTTTTTGTAAACCTTCCTGACCGGTGGAAGCATAATCAACATTATATTTATTTCGTAAAAGATGCTGCATTAATAGCTGACTGCTTCTGTCATCTTCAACATAAAGAATACTCTTTGTATCAGTATTCTTTTTAATAAAATTATTTTCCGCCGTAATAAATGAGTGCATTTTTAAAAAGTAAAAATTTCAATAATATAATAAGGCTTAATTTACAGGCAAATATACCGAAAAAGTTGAGCCTTCACCAACTTTACTTTTAACGGTTATTTTACCTCCCATTAATTCAATATATTTTTTTGCAAGGCTTAGCCCCAGACCAATACCCTCATAAACCCTGCCATAGCCATAACTCTCCTGTTGAAATTCATGAAAAATCAACTTTTGATTTTTTTCTGATATTCCAATACCTGTATCTGAGACTTCAATAACTGTATATTTCTTGTTTTTAGTAGTCTTATCATGAATTTCAATTTTAATATTACCTTCATTGGTAAACTTTACCGCATTATCCAATAAGTTTTCTATTATATCATTAAGGAATTTAACATCTGCTTTAACTATCTTTTTTTCTTCTTGTTTTTCAAATATAATGGAAAGTTTTTTTTGCGATGCATCCGGTTTATACTTCTCTACTATCTGGTCTATTAAAGAATAAATTTCTAATTCTTGAAAATCAGGGGTAAAATTACCTGCTTCCAAACGCGAAACGTCGATTATTAAATTTAATGTACGCAATAAACGTTGTCCGCTTTCATTAATATAACTTGTCATTTCTTTCACTTCTTCAAGGCTTTCAGCATCTTTTATTAATGTTGAAAAGCCAAGAATTCCATTCAATGGTGTCCTGAGTTCATGACTCATATTAGTAAGTATAGCGGTTTTCAACCGGTTGGCTTCTTCAACTTTCGCCTTTTCTTCAAGCAGTTGTTTGGCCATTTTTTTCTCTTCGGTGATATCTCTCTTTACTCCGGTATAACGAACTATATTTCCCAGATGATCAATAACAGGGGATATTATCGCAAGCTCTATAAATTCTGTTCCGTCTTTTTTACGGTTTATAAACTCTCCCTTCCACATTTTTCCCGATGAAATAGTCTTCCACATATCTGAATAAACTTCGGGAGGTGTTTTACCACTTTGTAAAATTCTCGGGTTTTTTCCTTTTATTTCAGAAAAAGTAAAGCCTGTCTCATCTTCAAAGGCTTTATTAACAAATTCAATGGCACCATCGGTATCGGTTATTACCACCGATAAAGGACTCTGTTCAATAGCAACAGATAGTTTTTTTATTTCAAATTCAGCCTCTTTCAGCGCAGTAATATCATAAACAGTGCCTATTGCTGCTGGTGTTCCCTGAAATTGAAATGCACCGGCCGTAAATTCTATCCATTTAGTCTCCCCTGCTTTTGTTACCACCTTAAATGAATACTTTGCAGGAACTTCATTACGTGCAATCCTGGCTTTACCTCTTTGTTTTACCAACTCCCTATGATCGGGATGAATGACATCCCAAAAATTCATTTGAAGCATTTCCTCTTCAGTATAGCCCAATAACCGGCACATGGCAGGATTCGAAAATAGAAACTTTTCTGAATCATAAATAACAATTCCTGCAGCAGTACTTTCCATTAATGTCCGGAATTTGCTTTGAGAGTCTATTAAAGAGGACTCAGCTTCTTTTTGCGGAGTTATATCTATCAGATAACCCTGTACCTGTAAAATATTTCCCTTCTCATCACGTTCAGAAAATGCATTTTCCAGTATAAATAACGGCTTACCATCACGGGTATGCATTCTTAGTTCCCTGTTTTCAATTTTTTTTCCTTTTTTAAGATCTTCCCAAACACCATTTCGTTGTGATATATCGTCATAAAGGTTTTTTACACCAAAAGCATTTAACTCCTCAAGGCTCCTAAAACCAAATATCTCCAATAATCTGGGATTGCAATAAATAATCTGTTCGTAGTTCCCAATAAAATCTCCTGATATATCATTCTCCACAAAGCTTCTGAAACGATGCAGGCTCTCTTCCAGTTTCTTCTCGGCCCATTCTCTTTCTTCATTAATTTTTTTGACCTCAAGAGCTTTTTTTACTGCGAAATTTAACCGTAATAAGTCATCTTTAATTAAAAAATCAGACACTCCTGACTTTATGGTACTTAATTCTATCTCATGATTCATTGCACCACTAATAAGAATAAACGGCACTGTCGGACAAATTTCATTTCTTACCTTCAAAGCCTTCAGCCCATCAAAATGCGGTAGAAAATAATCTGATAAAATTACATCAGGACAAAATTCATCAAGAAGTTTTTTATATTCAGATTCATCTTCTGCCAATTTTATTTCAACCTGAAATTCCTTTTCCAACTGACGTTTGATAATAACAACATCTTCGGGAGAATCTTCAATAAGTAGAAATTTTAATTTATCCATCCGGTATATTTACATATATTCATTAATGGGAAGCACTCAATATAGAACGATTTAAACTTAACCAATAGTAGCATATAGTGCCAATATCATTTACAAAATCAGTAAAACCCTGTGATTTTACAAGATAACTATTTGCCCCCAGGCTATAGGCTTTATAAATATCTGAAGGTTGGTCGGATGAAGATAAAACAATAACAGGAATGGATTTGGTATCGGGATTTTCCTTTATAACTTTTAAAACTTCCAACCCATTAATTTTTGGAATGTTTATATCCAATAAAATAAGTCCCAAACGTTGATAATACCCTTCACCGACATATTTTCCTCTGTCCAGCATAAAATCTAAAGCTTCAACTCCGTCAGAAACATGATGAATTACATTAGTAACACCATTTTTTTCAAAAGCACGTAAAGCCAACGCTACTTCAGATGGGTTATCTTCTACCAATAAAATATCCAGTTCCTTATTTAACATTTCTGTCTTCTAAATCCTTTTTAAGTTTTCAAATATAGCAAATTTAATATATTTTTTACAAAATTCCACTTTTCTATTTTAATTATTGCTTAACAGCAATAATATTTATGTTTAAATATATACATCCTTACTTTTTATAATGTCTGAAGATGGTATTTATAAATTAATTTTTCTTATTTCTCGGATGAAAATTTAATATGGTATTCTGAAGGTCTCTGGTATCTAAATGGGTATATAATTCGGTGGTAGTAATGGAAACATGCCCCAGCAGCTCCTGAACGGCACGTAAATCAGCTCCATTCTGAACCAAATGAGTAGCAAACGAATGGCGGAAAGTGTGGGGACTGATATTTTTTTTAATACCAGCTTTTTCGCATTGTTTTTTTATCATAATAAAAACCATCTGCCTTGATAGCTTTTTCCCGCTACGGCTGATAAAAATAATGTCTTCAGCTTCTTTAACAGGAGAATAATGAATTCGTACTTCTCTTATATAAATCAGCAATTGCTTTTTGGCAGCATCACCAACAGGAATTAGTCGCTCTTTATCTCCCTTTCCTGTCACTCTTATAAACCCTTCATTTAAAAATAAATGTGACAGTTTAAGATTTATTAATTCTGAAACGCGTAATCCACATCCATAAAGCATTTCAATAATTGCCTTATTTCTCTCACCAAAAGGCTCTGATAAGTCTATCGAATCAATTATCCTGTCAATTTCCTGCACACTCAATACAACAGGTAATTTAAACCCTAAACGGGGTAATTCCAGTAGTTCAGCAGGATTATTCTCCACTTCCTGTTCCATAATCAAATAATTATAAAACGACCTGATTCCTGAAATAATTCTGTTTTGTGAGTATGTTCCAAGTCCGGTTTTATGAATATGAACAACAAATGAACGCAAATCTTCAAGTAATGCATTTTTAAGTGACACTTGCTCATCTTGCTCATGCAAAAAAGTTTCCAGTAACATTACATCATGAATATATGCCGAAATAGTATTTTCAGACATGCCCTTTTCCAATTTCAAAAAAGTTTTAAAACCACGTAAGTAACCGGAATCTTTCATTTTAATTAATAATAAGAGTTATACACCCTTCTTTTCATAAAAATTTTTATCAAAAATAGGAATAATTGCGGATTAATTTTATCTTTGTTACCCTCATTTAACCCAATTAACAAAGTTAAATATCTGATTCTTAATTTAATAATAAACTTTTTAACAATGATTGATTTTTCATTAGAACCCAGGCAAATTGAACTTCAGGAAAAAGTAAGAGATTTTGCCAAAAGGGAAATGATTCCCAATGCAAGAAAATATGATGAAAGCGCTGAATTCCCCTGGGATATCGTAAAAAAAGCGTACGACGAAGGTTTAATGAACGGCCCTGTTCCGACGGAATACGGCGGTCACAACCATAACATTTTTGAAAGTGCTTTAGCTTCCGAAGAATTGGGCGCCGGTTGTGTTGGAATTGGTATATGTATGGATGCCAACACGTTAGCGTTAACACCTCTTTTATTAGGTGCCAGTGAAGAACAAAAAAAGAGATTTTTTGGTCAAATTACCGAAACTAAAGGCGTTGCTGCATATGCTCTTACCGAGCCCAATGCCGGTTCTGATGTTGCCGGTATTAAATCAACGGCAATTCTTCATGGCGACAAATATATTTTAAACGGCCATAAACGTTTCATCACCAATGGTGCTGTCTCCGAATTCGTTACCGTTTTTGCTATGACAAATCCTGAAAAAGGGGCGCGAAGCCTAAGTGCTTTTGTGGTTCCTACTAAATCTCCGGGCATTAAAATAGTCTCCAATTTGAGTAAAATGGGACAAAGAGCTTCTGTTCAAACTGAATTTATTTTCGAAAATGTAGAAGTCCCCAAAGAAAACCTTATCGGTGGCGAAGGACAGGGATTTGTTCTTGCCATGAAAACTTTTGAAAGAACACGTACCGGTGTTGCTGCTTTAAGTGTTGGAAATGCACGTGCTGCCTACGAAACTGCTCGCGACTGGGCTAAAAATCGTATTCAGTTCGGTAAGCCGATTGTTGTAAATCAAGGTGTTAGCTTTATGCTTGCCGATATGGCAACTGAAATTGAAGCCGCCCGTCTGGTCACATGGTATTCGGCATGGTCATACGATAATACCCGTAAAAATAAAAACCTGCTATCGGCAATGGCTAAACTATATGCTTCCGACGTGGCAATGAAAGTTACCACCGATGCCGTTCAGGTTATGGCCGGCGAAGGTTATTCTACCGATTATCTTGTTGAAAAAATGATGCGTGATGCCAAATTATGTCAAATTTATGAGGGCACCAATCAAATTCAACGTTTGGTTATCGGAAAAGGGATTTTAAAATAATCTCCATCACAACAAAATATTTTATAAACCCGGAGTTTTTCTTCGGGTTTTTTTATTTTTAGGCGGGCACGGTTTCTTTCGCGCAATGCCCACGCTAACCTTACCGGGTTGTCCGTTATAGTCCTCACCGCAAAACAGGGTATGCCAACGGTTTTTCAGTGGCTCCTAAAGTCGCCCTGCCTCACCGGGCATACCTCTGCTTTGCGCCTCCGGGCTGCCACTGCCACCCCTGCCCGAAGTAAAATCTATTTACAGGTTATAATTAATTATAATTAAGAAAAAAAGTAATTAAAAATACAGAATCAAACAAAATGTTAAAGCCTGTGTTTATTGGTTATTTCAGAATAAAGAATTATTCAATAACTTTTAATTTGGCAAACCTCAACAATAAATTTTTGTTTCCTACTGAGTTGAAATAAACCAATGCTTTTTTATTTGGTCCGGCACCTTCAATATTTATTATTTTCCCTCTTCCAAACTTTGGATGCTCTACTTGTACTCCGGCGGCAAGGTCTAAATCATTTGCAGAAGAAGTATTTACTGAAGATACATTATTATCCGGTGTTTTTAGCGACCTTTTCCGGAATGAATTTTCTTTGGCACTCCTAAAATCATCAGGTTTATCAGAGAATTTATTTTTCAAACCTCCTCCCCGGTGAGGAATATCCAATAAATTTTCATCTATTTCATCTAAAAACCGGCTTGGCTCTGTTATGGTAAACTGTCCCCAGCGATAACGGCTTTCTGCATACGAAAGTGTGGCTTTTACCTCAGCACGGGTAATAGCAACATAAAATAACCGCCGTTCTTCTTCCAGTTCTGAACGGGTACTGACAGACTGGACAGAAGGAAACAGGTTTTCTTCCAGGCCAACAATAAAAACATAAGGAAACTCTAATCCTTTAGCAGCATGAATTGTCATCAAAGAAACCTTATCATTATCAGTCTCATCATCTTTATCTGCATCTGTAAGCAGAGCCACTTCCTGCATAAACTCATCCAGTGTACCTTGAAATTCCATATCACCCTCATTACTTTCGGCGCCACGTTCACTAAATTCTTTTACCCCGTTTAAAAGCTCTTCGATATTTTCAACACGGCTTAAACCTTCGGGAGTATCCTCATCACGAAACATTCGTATTAATCCTGATGAATTAGCAATAAGTTTAGCCAGATCATAGGCATCTTTTTTCTTCATCTCAGCAGAAAAACTACTTATCATGGTTGAAAAAGAAGAAAGTTTATTGATAACACCTGAGTTTACATTTAAAGCAAAATTTTGCGGATGGGCAACAACCTCCCACATACTGACATTATTTTGGTCGGCAGCTACAATAATTTTCTCCATGGTTGTTTTACCAATTCCGCGTGCAGGTACATTTATAATTCGTTGCAAAGCATCTTCATCATTATGATTTATTACCAGACGAAAATACGAGAGCATATCTTTTATTTCCTTACGACTGTAAAAGGATTTACCACCAAATATACGATAAGGGATATTTAATCTCCGCAAAGCCTCTTCCATCGAACGGCTTTGAGCATTAGTCCGGTATAAAATAGCAAAGTCGCTGTTTGGCCTTTGTTCAGTCATTTTTGCTGCAAAAATAGCATCTGCAACAAGTTTACCTTCTTCACTGTCACTTGTTGCTTTTATTAAACCAATTTTATGCCCTTCATCATTTTCTGTCCATACCGATTTTTTTATCTGATCTTTATTAAAAGTAATAACTTTATTTGCAGCTTCCACGATAGTTTTCGTGGAACGGTAATTCTGCTCCAGCTTAAACAAATGATAATCGGGATAGTCTTTTCTGAAATTTAGGATATTCTGGATATTGGCACCGCGAAATGCATATATACTTTGCGCATCGTCGCCCACAACGCAAATATTTTCTGTATTGGCAGCAAGTTTTTTTACAATTAAATATTGAGCATGATTGGTATCCTGATACTCATCAACAAGGATATATTGAAACTTTTGTTGGTATTTGTACAAAACCTCCGGGAAATCCCTGAAAAGTATATATGTATTAAAAAGCAGGTCATCAAAATCCATTGCATCCGAACGCTTCAGGCGGGCATTATAACTTTTATATATTTCTTTTATCAAAGGTTTTCCTGCACTTTCATCGGCAGCAATAATTTCAGGGTTATCAGCATAATCCTGAGGGTTTATCAAATGCGATTTCGCCATTGATATGCGTGCACGAACATAATTAGGCACATAAACTTTAGGATCCATTTTCATATCACCCAAAATTTGTCTTATTAATCTTTTCGAGTCATCGGAATCATAAATAGTGAAATTGTACGGATAACCCATATGCTTGCCTTCTATCCTCAATATTTTTGCAAAAACAGAGTGAAAAGTCCCCATCCATACATTTCTGGCATCTCCATCGCCAATTAAATTTATAACACGTTCTTTCATTTCACGGGCAGCCTTATTAGTAAAAGTAAGTGCCAGAATATGAAAGGGATCTACCCCTTTTTTAAGGAGATATGCTATCCTGTATGTTAACACCCTTGTTTTTCCCGAACCCGCACCGGCAATAACCATAACCGGGCCATCTGTATGCACTACAGCCTCATGCTGTTCTTTATTTAAAACCTTTAAAAAATCTTCCACAGTAATTTTAATTTTTTGCTAATTGCAAAAGTACATTTTCTAATTCCCTCTAAAAAAAAATTATTCATTTCTTTTTAACAAAATCTTTATCCCCTTTCAGTTCACGGTTCTTACCATAAAAACTTAAAATTTTATTTCCGGAATGAATTATTTATTGTTTATTTATTTGAATAATCATTTTTTTTATCTTAGCAATAAAAAAATATGTGTCTTTC
>Ga0256829_1003796_pt1 | contig 10229 bp, 8 predicted proteins | sample 131447metaG_FD_185979 | JGI IMG/M metagenome (GOLD analysis project Ga0256829, IMG submission 185979) | Hydrothermal vent microbial communities from Lau Basin, Pacific Ocean - 131-447 | ecosystem: Environmental > Aquatic > Marine > Hydrothermal vents | place: Pacific Ocean: Lau Basin | collected...
CACGGAATCGGCGCGCCACACCTCCCCCGGATGCGCCCGCGCTTCCAGCTTCGACCGATACCCCACAACCAGATCCACCACCCCGTACACACACAGCATCAACCCCGCAAGCCCGAACACCCCAGCCCCCACCCACAGCACCCAATCCGGCGCGAACGCCGTCCCCCCGATCATCCCCGTCACGGCAAGCCCCACAAACACCGCGCACGAAAGCGCCATCAACCCGAACCCGATCGCCCCCCACCCCGACACCGTCGTCTTGCTCAGCGTCGGGTAGTTGCGCAGCTCCACCGTCTCCCCGACAGGCGCATCATTCGAAGGGGTTGTGACACGGATGTACATCAGCGCCTCGGGTTCCGCGCCGACCGCTTCACCTTCGGCCGACCAACCTCCCGCACCCCAGCACCGTTCGACACCACCGCATCCTCCTCGACCTCAGACCCCTCCGCGCCCTCAACCTCCACGCGCTCCGCCGCATCCATCCGCGCAAACAACAACCGGCCCGCCGCCGTCTGCATCGACGACGTGATCACCGCATCCACCATGCGCCCCACAGCATCCCCACCATCCTCCACCACCACCATCGTCCCGTCCTCGAGATACCCGACACCCTGACCCTCCTGCTCCCCGTCCTTCACGAGCTCCACCCGGATCGAGCTCCCCGGGATCACCGTGGGCTTGAGCGCATTGCTCAGGTCATGGATGTTCAGCACCGGGACCTGCTGGATCAGCGCGATCCGCGCGAGCCCTGTATCCAACGTCACCAGCATCGCCTTCAGCGCCATCGCCAGCTCCACCAGCGCCTGATCGACGGCCAGCTTCTGCACCGGGCTCGAATCGATCACCACATCGATCGTCCCCATCCGTTGCAACTTGCTCACCATGTCGAGCCCCCGACGGCCCTTGTCCCGTTTCGCACGATCACCCGAGTCCGCGAGCGTCTGCAGCTCCTCGAGCACGAACTCCGGGATCACCACCGTCTGCTGGATCAGCCCCGTCTGCGCGATGTCCACGATCCGCGCATCGATCAGCACCGACGTATCCACCACCAGCGGCCGCGGCCCACGGATCTGCTTCGCGAACTCCACGTACGGGATCACCAACCGGAAATCGTCCTGCGTCTGAAGCACCGACGTAATCCCCAGGAACGCAAGCGACACACCCAGAAGCACCTTGATCGACGACACGATCGCCGCCGCCTGGATGTCCCACGTCTGCACCACCAGGTCGATCACGCTCGACAACACCACCGTCGCGACAAGCCCCGCGAGCAACCCGAACACCACCCCCGTGATCGTCGCGATCTTCTTCCGCGGCGTCAGCAGATCAATCCCCAGAAACACCCCCGACAAAATCAACGCCACCGCGACCGGGATCATCCAGTTCGTCGCGATCGAGATGTCCATCGAATCGTCTTTGAGCGAGATCCCGAACGTGTACAGCAACATCACGATCAGCATCAACGCAACAAACCCCACACGCACCACGCGCAACAGCACACGCATATCACGCTCGCCGTGTTTCTTCGACATCCGCCACCAACCCTTCCAACGCGCGAATCAATCGGAAATATGATGAAATCAGGCGCCCGCGCAAACCACGCCATCACTACCGTACCACCCCATATCGCCTACTGTTCCATGTGACCCGAGACGACCACGATCCAAACCCCAAAAAGCCCCTCCCGGACACGCAGGAAGGGCTCTATTTCAACCGAGACCTCTCCTGGCTCGAGTTCAACAACCGGGTCATCGCCCAAGCCCACGACCCGAACGTCCCCCTCCTCGAACGGATCAAGTTCCTCGCCATCGCCTCGTCCAACCTCGACGAGTTCTTCATGAAACGCGTCGGGCTCCACAAGCTCCGGGTCCAGCGCCACCTCGGACCACAAGCGGCCAAACCCGGGGACCTCCCCCCCGCGCAGGTCCTCGACGAATCCCGGCGCATGATCATCGACCAGGAGAAACAGATCTCCACCCTCTGGATCGACACCCTCCGCCCCAACCTCCGGGACGAAGGAATCCGGATCGTCACCTACGACCACCTCACCGCGCAGGAACAAGCCGCGCTCACCACCTGGTATCAACGCGAAGTCTTCCCCATCCTCACCCCCCTCGCCGTAGACCCCGGCCACCGCTTCCCCTTCATCTCCAACCTCTCGCTCAACCTCGGGGTCCTCGTCAAACCCTCGGGCGCGCCCCAGACCGCCGAAGCCCGCTTCGCGCGCATCAAGGTCCCCGACGTCCTCCCCCGCTACCTCTGCGTCGAGGACCTCGTCTCCCAAGCCAGCAATCAGACCCAACGCCCGCGCCCACAAGGCGCACCCATGCGCTTCATCGCACTCCACCAGATCATCGCGCACAACCTCGAAGAACTCTTCCCCGGGATGACCGTCATCGCGGAAATGCCCTTCCGGGTAACACGCTCAGCCGCCGTCGAACTCGACGACGAAGACGTCGAGGACCTCCTCGAACATGTCGAGGAAGAACTCCGGATGCGCCGCTTCGCCGACGCCGTCCGCCTCGAAACACCACCCAACCCCAACGAACGAATCCTCGACTTCATCCTCTCCTCGCTCAACCTCTCCCGAGAAGACCACTACACCAGACCCGCGCCCCGCGCCGGGATCGACCTCTTCGACCTCGTCTCTATCGACCGACCCGATCTCAAAGACACCCCCTGGAAACCCGTCAAACCCCAAGCCCTCGCCGACCCCGAAGCCGACATCTTCGCGCGCATCCGGGACCACGATATCCTCCTCCACCACCCCTACGAGTCCTTCGACGACTCCGTCGAACGCTTCATCGCCGCCGCCGCGAAGGACCCCGACGTCCTCGCCATCAAACAAACCCTCTACCGAACCTCCCGGGACTCCCCCTTCGTGGATTCCCTCGTCCGCGCCGCCGAAGAAGGCAAACAAGTCGCCTGCCTCGTCGAACTCCGCGCCAGGTTCGACGAAGAAAAGAACGTCGCCTTCGCACGCACCCTCGAAAACGCCGGAGTCCACGTCGCCTACGGCGTCCTCGGTCTCAAAACACACTGCAAATGCTCCCTCGTCATCCGACGAGAAAACATCGAAGGCCGACAAGCCCTCCGCGCATACGCCCACCTCGGGACCGGGAACTACCACCCCGGAACCGCGCAGCTCTACACCGACGTCGGGCTCCTCACCTGCGACCCCCAGATCACCGAAGACGCCGTCCGACTCTTCAACACACTCACCGGCGTCACCACCGGACAGCAATACGAGCGCCTCCTCGTCGCCCCCGAACACATGCGCGACGGCTTCGTCTCCCTCATCGAACGAGAAGCCAAAAACGCACGCAAGGGCAAGCACGCACGCATCATCGCCAAAATGAACCAGCTCGAAGACCGACGCATCACCAACGCCCTCTACGAAGCTTCAAAAGCCGGAGTCCAGATCGACCTCATCGTCCGGGGGTTCTGCTGCCTCAAGCCCGGGGTCCACAAGCTCTCCGAGAACATCCGCGTCATCTCCATCATCGGACGCTTCCTCGAACACGCACGCATCTACTACTTCGCCTCCGGCTCCGACGACCCCCTCGACGGCCGCTACTACATCTCCTCCGCCGACTGGATGTACCGGAACCTCTCCAACCGGGTCGAATCCGCCTGCCCCGTCCTGGACCTCTCCGCCAAAGCCCGCCTCTGGCAAATCTTCGACACCCACCTCCGCGACCACGCCCGCGCCTTCGATCTCCAACCCACCGGGTCCTACACCCGGCGCACACCCCCCAAAGACGCCCCCGAAGACACCCCCGAACGACTCGGATCCTTCGAAACACTCATGCGAGCACAGACCGAACTCACCGAACCACGCTAACCTATCCCTTCCGTCTCCGTATCCAACCACCCATTCCGACTCCGGACATACGATCATCCCATGAAGCGATCCGTCGTCATCACAGGGCTCGGCCCCATCTGCTCCATCGCCTCCGACGCGCCCTCCTTCCAAATCGCCGTCTCCAGCGCCCAGCGCTCCATCACCCCCATCGAATCCTTCGACCCCTCCGCCTTCCGCGCCCAGCTCGCAGGACAAGTCACCGAGCCCAACATCCGTGACATGGTCCCCAAGCCCTACCGCAAAGCCACCAAGGTCATGGCGCGAGACACCGAGCTCGCCGTCATCGCCGCCAAAGCCGCCGCCGACGACGCCGGGCTCAAAACAAGGGGCTCCGAAGACGACGACTCCGGATTCACCATCGACCCCGCACGCTCCGGGTGCAACATCGGCGCCGGACTCATCGCCTGCGACACCGCCGAGCTCTCCAGAGCCGTCGCCACCGCCGCGAACGACGACGGCTCCTTCTCCGATTCCAAATGGGGCACCATCGAACCCGGTTCCGCCGGGATGAACAACCTCCCCCCCCTCTGGCTCCTCAAATACCTCCCCAACATGCTCGCCTGCCACGTCACCATCATCCACGGGCTCGAAGGACCCTCCAACACCATCATGGGCGCCGAAGCCGGCGCACTCCTCTCCATCGGGGAGTCCATGCGCATCATCGAACGAGACGACGCCGACCTCTGCTTCGCAGGCGGCGCCGAATCACGGGTCAACCCCCACGGGCTCCTCCGCTGGGAACTCTCCGACAAACTCGCAACCGCAACCACCGCCGACGACCCCGCCGACTCCTGCAAACCCTACGACCCATCCTCCCAGGGCTGCTTCCTCGGAGAAGCCGGAGGCATGCTCGTCATCGAAGAAGCAACCCACGCGCAGAACCGCAACGCCCGGGTCTACGCCACCCTCGCCGGGTTCGCCGCAACCCAGTCCCTCACCCCCGCGCTCCCCATCTTCGACGATGAGCCCACCGATTCCGACGAAGGACTCGAACGCGCCATCACCAACGCCTTGAAGGACGCAAACCTCACCCCCGGCGACATCGACATCGTCTACCCCCTCGCAGTCGGGATCCCCGAACTCGACGCGCGGGAAGCCGGAGCCATCGAATCCGCCCTCGGCCCCCGAGCCGACCAGATCCCCTGGATCACCCTCACCGACAAGGTCGGGAACACCCTCGCCGCCCACGGCGCCATCGCCGCCGCCGCCGCCGCCCTCGCCCTCTCCTCCCAAACCATCCCCGATTCCCCCACCCGATCACCCAGCAATCCCCCCAACGAACTCAGAAACGCGCTCGTCTGCACCCCTTCCCTCGCAGGACAGTGCGCCGCGCTCGTCCTGAGCAGATAGAATCGCCAAACCCCACCAGTCACGCCGATCAACGTTCGGCATCAACTTCGATACACCTCCAACCAAGCACACACAAGGACAACCATGGCACACCACCACCGCGATAACCGCGACAACCGCGGCCGCCGCTCCACCCAACTCTCCGACCTCGACCCCGCGCTCACCGACCTCTCACGCCGCACCATCGGATGCGCCATCGAAGTCCACAAAGAACTCGGACCGGGCTACCCCCTCGAGATCTACCTCAACGCACTCAAAATCGAGTTCCGCGACGAAAAGATCGAAGCCGAGTACGACAAGAAATACGAGCTCGACTACGACGACGACATCCTCGGATCCGTCACCGCCGACCTCGTCATCGGCGACCGCTTCATCGTCGCCCTCCTCGCCGAAGACCGCGACGTCACCGGCCAAGAGCGCACCGCCCTCCGCGCCGTCCTCCGCGCCGCCGACCTCGAGCTCGGTCTCATCATCAACTTCGGCCAACGCCGCCTGAAGGACGGGCTCGTCCGCGTCCTCAACCCCGACGCGCTCCGCAACGACGATGACGACGACGAATACGAAGACGACGACGAGGACGGTGATGCCGACGAATGACCCCCCCTCGCGCCGCGTCGTTATCACCGGCGCAGGATGGGTCACCCCCCTCGGGCGCGACATCAACGAAGTCTGGTCCAAACTCCTGAACGCGCAGAGCGCCGTCGCGCCCATCTCGCGCTTCGACGCAAGCACCTACGCCACCAACTTCGCCGCCGAAGTCAAAGACTTCGACGAAGCCCAGTTCGACTCCACGGACCACAAATCCGCTGGTCGTTCCACGCGCTTCGCCCTCGCCGCAACGGACGACGCCTGGAAAAACGCCAAGCTCGACACCAACCCCATCGACCCATCGCGCATCGGGATCTACACCGGCGCTGGGGAAGGCTCCCCCGACTACGACCCCTACCTCCGCGCCACCATCGGCGCATGGGACCACGACGCGCGGAGCTTCAACAGCGCCACCTGGGGCGCCCAAGCCCTCGCAACCATGTCCGCCGCGCCCGAGATCGAGCAGGAACCCCAGCTCACCAACCTCCACATCGCGCGCCGCTTCAGAGTCACCGGACCATCCCTCAACTGCATGACCGCCTGCGCCGCTTCCACCCAAGCCATCGGGGAAGCGGCCGAGATCATCCGTCGTGGTGATGCCGATGCGATGATCGCCGGCGGCGCGCACTCCATGATCCACATCCTCGGGATCACCGGGTTCGTCCGACTCACAGCCATGTCCACACGGCGCGACGACCCCGCAACCGCATCGCGCCCCTTCGACGTCTCCCGAGAAGGCTTCGTCATGGGCGAAGGCGCCGGGATCGTCATCCTCGAATCCCTCGAATCCGCCCAGAAGCGCGGCGCCCCCATCCTCGCCGAACTCGCCGGCTTCGGATCCACCGCCGATGCCTACCGCATCACCGACATCCACCCCGACGGCAAAGGCGGCGCCGGAGCCATGGCCCGCGCCCTCCAGCAAGCCGGGATCAGCCCCGACGACACCGACGACCAAGGACGACCCCTCGTCCACTGGATCAACGCCCACGGCACAGGCACCCAGGAAAACGACAAAACCGAATCCGCCGGCGTCAAATCCGTCTTCAAAGCCAACGCCACCAAGATCCCCTTCTCCTCCGTCAAATCCATGCTCGGCCACCTCATCCAGGCCGCCGGCGCCGTCGAGCTCATCACCTGCCTCAAAGCCATCGAGACCGGCATCATCCCCCCCACCGCAAACCTCAAAGACCCCGACCCCGCCTGCGGCCTCGACCACGTCCCGACCACCCCGCGCGACACCAACCCCCAAGGCGGGATCAAAGTCACCCTCTCCAACTCCTTCGGCTTCGGAGGCCAGAACGACTGCGTCTGCCTCACCCGCTTCGAGCCATGAAGCACCACCCGACCTATCTGATGCTGTGCGGTCTTTCACGACTGCTGGCATTGCTCTTTCTGATTTTCGCAACTGCGACAATAACGGTTCAACTCATTGAGCAAGCGAGGTGGAGCAGGACCGAATCCAATCTCTTTGAACTTGCGTGGTATCTCATCACCGTGGAGTTTGTTGAGACCTTTGCGCCTGGCTGCATCTTCTTCGCAGGGTCGCTCATCTTCTGGTTCTTCAACAATCGCATCGCGCGCCTCTGCACGCCTCGCATCACTCCGAATACATGCAACATCTGCGGCTACGACCTGAAGGACAACCCTTCAGAAAAATGCCCCGAGTGCGGCGCGACAAAACTCTGAGACTTCACCCAGCAGCCCCCCGCACATCCTTCGCCGCGCTCACCTGATGGATGTCCTTCATCGTGCGCCCGGAGATATCACCCGACATCGACGACCACCGCGGATCCCACGACAGCGCCTCGTGCGTGCAGCACGCAACACTCCGACCATCCCCCAAGGACGTGAACACACTCCGCCCGCTCGCGCGACCCTCGACGAACCGCGCCTCGAACATCTCGCGCATCCAGTACATCTCCTTGTTCGCAGGAGACATCTCCGGGAACCGCGCCTTCACCGACTCCATCTGCGCATCGCTCACGTGCAGCTCCGCACGGTCCCGGAGCGCATCAACCCACCCATACCCCACGCCGTCGCTGAACTGCTCCTTCTGACGATGGAGGATCGAATCGGGGAGCCAGTCCCCGTGCCGGAACGCTTCGCGCAGCAGCGCCTTCTCCACCCCACCCCAAACCCCGTCCTTCGGGATCATCCGATCGCGCGGATCGATCCCCATGCTCAGATCCATCAGCGCCCGGTCCAGCAGCGGGAACCGCAGCTCCAGACCCGAAGCCATCGGCGCCTTGTTCGCGCGCATCACGTCGAACTGATGCAATCTCGTCACCTTCCGCACCGTCTCCTCATGGAACGCTTCCGGACTCGGCGCTTTGTGGAAGTACAGATACCCACCGAAGATCTCGTCCGCGCCCTCACCCGAGAGCACCATCTTGAACCCCAGGTCCTTCACACACTTCCCGAGCAGATACGTGGGCACCCCCGTCCGGATCTGCTGATCACTCTCCAAATGCTCCACCACCCTGGGCAGCGCCTCCATCGCGTCCTCGATCGTGAACCGAAACTCGTGATGGATCGACCCGATGTGCCGCGCCACCTCCCGCGCCCGAAGCAGATCAATGGAATCATCGAGCCCGATCGAGAACGTATGGATCGGACCCATCCCCTTCCGCGCCGACAACCGAGCAGCGATCGAAGCCACGAGCGACGAATCCAACCCACCCGACAACAGCACCCCCCAGGGCACATCGCTCATCATCCGCTTGTCCACCGCATCGATCAGGTACGACCGGATCAACGCCGGATCCGCCTTCCGTTTCGGAACCTCGCGCATCCAGCTGGGCTGGTACCACCGCTCGACCCGGACCCCGCGCTCATCGCGCACCCACGCGCACCCGGGCTCCACAAGCTCGATCCGATCGCAGTCGTCCACCAGCGCCTTCATCTCACTCGCAAACCACAACACCCCGGATCGGTGCCACCCCACATACAACGGGCAGATCCCCGCATGATCACGACCCACGATCCAGTGCCCGGACTCGTCATCGATCCAAGCGATCGCAAACTGACCATCGAGCATCTCGAGCCCGCGCACCCCGTACCGGGACAGCACCGGACCGATCGCTTTCGAATCCGCCGCGCACACCGCATCCGCGGCCAGCGCCCCCATCAACATCTCACTGTTGTAGATCTCCGAGTTACTCGCCCAAGCCACACCGCCCTGCACCAAAGGCTGCTTCCCGTCCTCCGGAGCCATGATCGCAAGACGACGATGACCGAGCCACCCATGCTCACCCATCCACTCACCCCGCTGATCCGGCCCCCGATGCTCGAGCGAATCGAGCATCACCGACGCGCGAGCCGCGCACGACCGGACCGAATCCGACCCGCCATCAACCGAAAGCACCGCAAGAAAACCACACATGACCCGCTCCGTTCATTCGTCTGAAGCGGACCCCGTCTCTCAAGCAGGGCTCTCTCGACACGCGCGAAAGAAAAAGGCCCCGCTTTCAGCGAGGCCCGCACATCTTCGTTCATCAACCCAGTGAGTCAACGCGACCGTGCCACCTCGCATATGCGATTGGTAGTGGTATTGGTATTCGCGTTGGTGGGAGACACCGGGTTCATGACAACAACATACCCATCGCCCATCCCCACACAACCCCAAAGAAGGGAATCCGAAAACAATTCACCATTTCCCAACCAACACCCCCCAAAGCGTTTGTGACTCCAAACCCCCCATCCTACCGATACATCCACCATGTCCAAGCTCTCCACCATCCACACCTCCATCACCGCGCTCGCCATCCTCGGAGCCGTCGGCGTCATCTCCATCGCCGCCCTCCGAAGCGCCCGCTCCAACGCCGCCCAGCGCCTCTATAAGGAACGCCTCACCGAAATCGCCGACGATTATGAGACCCTCCGCGCACGCTACAACCAAGCCGTGCGAGAAACCGCCGTCACCGAGATCCTCGTCCAGGACCGCGCCGTCTCCGTCACCATCCGCACCATCGAAGGCCAAACCAAAACCATCCCCACCCCCTTCACCGCCGACCGAGAGATCTACGTGGACTTCGCCCTCGTCGCAGGACGACTCTGGATCCGGCGCGTCTTCGATGCCGACACCCCGCCCTCCAAAGCCGTCGTCATCGACCCCGACCTTGCCGACATCGACTGGCAATCCGAAAACGCCAAAGTCGGCCAAGCCGTCTACCGCGCCCTCGCCGAAGGCCGCTGGATCGTCACCACCACCGGCGACGGCTCCCTCGCGCTGACCCAGGTCCCCAAAGACGCACAGATCACCCTCGCCCCACCCCCCGAACTCGACTCCTTCGACGAACTCGAAACCCAAATCGAACGGGAAGTCGCCAACATCTCCTTCAAAGACGTCGTCGGCTCCCTCCTCTCCGGCGACTAACCCCCACTCCCCCGCCACACACACGCATAATGCACCGCCGCCGCATGCCAC
>Ga0256829_1003797_pt1 | contig 10228 bp, 5 predicted proteins | sample 131447metaG_FD_185979 | JGI IMG/M metagenome (GOLD analysis project Ga0256829, IMG submission 185979) | Hydrothermal vent microbial communities from Lau Basin, Pacific Ocean - 131-447 | ecosystem: Environmental > Aquatic > Marine > Hydrothermal vents | place: Pacific Ocean: Lau Basin | collected...
ATTTTGAAAAGAAATGTATGAATAATTATATTTTGTTATAATATTTGTCAATTTATCATTTTCATATCGACTAATTGTTATAACACCTTTCTTTTTTTCAACTTCAATAGAAGGTTTTGTTGCAATATATAGATTTTTTATATCAATAAAATCATTATAATAGTTTGAACTTCCTATGTAATTAGAACGAGCATCTTTAATATATTTACAAACTTCTTTATCACAAGATAAACTATTAAACATATTATTCGACAATTCTATTATAGGAGAATTTCCAATATTAAAATTACTAAATTCTAATATTTTAGATAACATATTAAAATTTAATTGATTTTTACTTTTTGTATTGTATTCATCGATTATTGATAAATCAACATATTTATTATATTCTATAATAAATTCATCGCTTTGAAAAAAGGATAAAAATTCAGTTTGTGTAATTGTTAAATCATTCGCTAAATAATAAGAGGTTAAAGCCTCTTCTGAAACATCCAATTGCTTTACGAATATGATATCCTCTAATATTGATTCCATACGAATAGGAAGTTTACAAGAATATGATTGAACATCAGATAAAGTTTTTCTTACATTAAAATTTGTAAAATCTTGATCAATGTATACTGATTCATCATTTAATACTTTATATTTTATATAATTATTTGTATAAATAGATGATTTTAAAAAGACACGATTTAAGAATCTTCCAATTTTTACTCGATCTTCTTCTGAAAAAGACTCAGTTGGGAAATATAAGTTTGTTTCTAATGATTCTGATGTGTCTTCTAATGTGTTTACAACGACTGGTTGTGTTACAGAAGTATATGGTAGTTGATGAAGAATTTTTAATTCTTGCCAAGCCCTCTCTGAGACAGATAAAGCAATTCCAACAACAGTGTTAACAATTAAAGTATTTTGTATAACAAGGATTGATGAAACAGCCATTGCAAAAAGATCATTTAAGTTTACAATTGAATTTACTATAGAATCATTTTTCACAGTTATAATATTCTGATCTGCCGTTATTCTAGTTTGAGTTTCTTCTAATTCTGCAGAAGACGTTAAAGAACTTCGAGATTTAACATAGTCGTCTAAATTAGAGATTAAATTTTTTAATTCATCAATTGGCGCGGTTAAACTATCCATTAATTTTCTATCTCTAAAAAAAACAAATATATCAACCACTCTAGAAAAAGTATCTAATGCTATACAAATAAATTGATCAGCTTGATCTGATATAGCAATTAAATCTTTTCCGAAATTTATAATTTTATCACTAAGTGGTCCTAATGTATTTGTCAAATTTGAATTTAAGGTTGTTACTTTATCAAATTGTGGCTTAGTAAATACTAATGATAAATTATTAACATCACTTTGTAACTGTGTAAAATTAGTTTCTATTTCTGCTGCAATTTCTGTTATCTTATTTTGTATATCTGTTATTGCTTGATTTGGTCTATCCATGTTTTCTCCTTATGTTATATTAACGGTTGATGCCGCACTTGTTATAGTAGCACCTGTTATACAAGCACCCATAACAGAATCTCCTAATTTTGACCAAGACATTCCAGTTGTTGTATTTTGCGAAGTGCTAATTATCATAGCTGTTTGAGGACCACTAGTACATATAAAATTAACCATTGTCATATTACCTAATGCTACTGATATACCACCCGTTATAAATTGCGAAATCCCAATTCCTATAACACCTGATATAGGATAAGGATTATATGGATAGACACTATTGCAAATACAAGTCCCCATCACAGGATCTCCTGTTCTAGCTAATAACATTTTCCATTCCTTTTACTAAAAATTCTTGTTCTTTATGTAAAGTATTGTATTCAACATCACTGATTTTATAATCAAATATTGTAAGCGTACTTAATAAACCATTAAATATTTCAACATATTGTTTTGATGCATAATCATATCGAGACAATAAAGACATTAGATTAAATTGAATATTATTTACTATATCAACAGTTTCTTTTGTGTTACTATTTTGTATAGATAAAGTATAGGTGTTTGTGTAATATTCATGCGAGAAAACGAAATGTGCCCATTTATTAAATACAAATGGTATAATTTTTACATAATCTTTAAATATTATAATTATTTTTGAATCACTACTATTCCATTTAATATATGTATCATTTATATCATCACTTATTATTGTCCCAATTGTATTTGAAATATTCCATAACCAAAAAGATACACTAAAACTTTTATTTTTTAAATTTTCTTTACAGAAAAAGTTATCCATCGTTCCATGAAGAACTTGATAATAATCATTGAATAAAATTTCACCATAATATGAAGCTTTTTGTTGAGATTGAATAGCCGCCGTTGTAAAACCTCCACCTTCTTGTAGAATTGTATTATATACTCTTCCTTTATTACTAACTTTAAAATCAAATAATATACCAGCTGTTCGAGGAACATATGACATCATTGATTTCTCATAATAACTATTTGTATATTGACCAGTTTTTGATAATATAATATCTATAACTGTTCCACAAAATGAAGAATTATGCTGAACGTTTCCTCCAACAATTGTAGGAAATAATGATTTACCAGAAGTGTTTACACCATCAATAGAATATGTATTTTTATCAGGTGTTATTAAAGTTAGCTTAAATTTTGTATCAATGTTCTTAAACGATAATGCATATTGTTTTTCAGGCTCGAGCTCATGGTCAATAATATATGGTTCACTATTTAATAAACCATTTGCTTTAAATTGAAAATAAATTTTTTTATCCACAATTTGAATAATATTATCTGAATCATTATTTAATACTAAAAGCGGAATACTTTTTTTATAAGTTGTTATTTTAGGAATAACTGGATCAGAATTAACATATGATGGAATATTTATATCATTTATACTACTTTCTAAATCAATATTTGAAAGTAGTATATTTTCTGAAATCGCGATATTTTTATTAGCTTCTAATTTTGAAGATTCTGGTAATAAACAAGGATCTGTTTCATGAAGCGTTTCCTCAACTTTATCTGCAATTGCTTTTGGATTCATTATTATATAATTATCCGATAATAATTTTGAGCTTAGAGCCAATAATCTTCGCTTACTCAATATAAATTTTTTATTTAATAAACCATTCATTGAACCTAATTCTACAGTATCTAGATATTTACCATTATATGTATCCATATAATATTTAGAATATACTTCATCATAGCCTAAAACATCTAAAATGAATCGAATATCTAAATGATTTACTAGATTTTTATATCTTACCACAAATTCAAGATCTGGATAATTGAATGAATCATACAACGTATTTTTCTTAGTTACTGTTATAGTTTCATACAATATGTCATCAACTGTTGAAAATGATTTCTCCGTTATTGAATAAGTAACTTTTTTAATATGATCCACAATAGCAGTTGTTTCATCTGTTGTTGTACTAGGTGTTTGATCAGTATCCAAAGAAACTTCAACTGTTGCAGTCTCTACAATATCATCTTCAATTGTTACAATTTCATCTCTAATTGTATACTCATAATATTCTTCATCAGATGGTAGTAAAACCATACCATCTACCGCATCAGGATGAGCTGGATAATATTCATAAATTATTTCATCTGAACCTACAATTTTTACACCTGATAATTCACCTAAACGATTATCAAGAACTTGTTCATCATTTTGTATAATCATAATACTTTCAATTGACAAATGAGTGGTATCACATAGTTTTAAAATACTTTTTGTTTTATCAGTACAGTCTTCTTCAATGTATATTGGAGCATTTGAAATCTTAGCTATTTCTTGATTAGCTTTTTCTAAAACATCATTTGATTTATCAACCATTGCTATTACATCATTTGAAGTTGTGTTGTCAGCTGCAGTAACAACAGGAGTAGTGTCAACTATCTCTTGATCAATTATTTCAACTGGAGCAGTGTTTATATAATCACTTGCTTTGAATATTATTATTATCTCAAATTGTGAGCGAGGAACCAATTCTAATTGTATCCAAGAATTATCAACACAATTAAAAAACATTTCTGGAATACTTCGACCATCTTTCTGAACACCAGGTATACAACCATAGTTAAAAATAGTGTTACCTGGCTCAACTGCTGGTTTTGTAGGAGTACTAGGTGTCCCAGGTACAATAACTCCGCCTGGAACACCATAAGTAGGATCAGGAAGAACGATTGTATCAGCTGTTGTAAAATCAGAAGGATTTCCAGTATACATATCAATCTTATCATTTAAAAAATCAGTATTTGGTAAATTACTAGATGTACAATAATCATAATCTTTCATCTTATTTAATTCTTGTTTATTTAACTCTTTTAACGCATTTGATTTATCTTTTATTCTATCAATATTTTTTGAAATATTTGAAATATCTAACGCACATTGCGCATAATATAATATTAAATCTAAAATATATTTCACATGCTCATTCATAACAGCTTGAGTTATTTTATCAATGACTGCTTGAATCATTGCATTGGCAGAGCTTAAAATAATATCTAATAACCACTGAAGCAATTTACATATTATATCACATCCACAAGGCAAAGCTTTAGAATCAACTACTTTTATAACTACATTATCTACTTTTATCAATTCAGATAATTGTTTATTCATTTGCATTAATAACTGATATTCTTTATCACTATCTTCCCATTTTTGTTTTAATGTATCTAATCCTGGAAAATCAGAATCTGAAAAATTCATCATAAATGTTATAATGTCAAATGAAGTACCTAATCTTTTTAATATATTTTGTTGAAGCAGCTGTTGTCCAAAATCATCATATAAAGAATTGATTCTGAAATTATATTTTTCAAAATTTAAAATTTCAATAGCTGTTCTTCTTAAAGAATTCCATATTTGCTCCATCTTGTATTGCAATTGTATTTTAATATTTTGATATTCATTTGCTCTTATTGAACAATCTTGAATTTCAATTCTGCGTTTTTCATTTAGTTCAAATATTGTTAATATATTACTAGCTTTATGAGTTGTTTTTCCAGAGTCTGTATATAACTCAACTGCGTTTTGAAGAGTATCTGCTTCAGCTGATGCTTCTTTTAGTAAACCATCACTTGATGTATAATTAAAGGATATTGTAGTTGAATAACTACTAAATATAGAATTTACCAAAATATCAGCTGTTATATCTCGTGTGATACTACTATTATATTTAGAGAATTTTGAGGCAATATTGCTATATGATAAATAGATATTTTGAAGATCTTCTGCATGCAATGCATTTGTATCATTTTGTAATTTGTCTATATTTTCTTGCCATAATCCTTTATCTTCCCATGCTACTCGATTACTTAATAATGTTTCTACTTCGTATTTTGTAGATACTGTTACAAAGTCTGGTAACTCGTAACCTTTTAATTCAAGTAAACCTGTAATACAAGAACAAGCAGGATCATGTTGATCAACTATTAATTTATCAAGAGTTGAATTTACAACAGCTGCATTATTAACTTTATTTTGTAGAGTTAATGTTGTATTATTCTTTGTCTCAGATAATGATATAAATTCTGTGTATGCTGGATCAGTTTGTAAAATAGAAATACGAGACAATAAATTTGTAATCTCATCAACATTTACAGGATCAATATTTTTTAAACTATTAATTTTATCTTCAGTTCTTAAAGTATCAAGTTGTGTGCTCAATGAGTATAATTCATCACGTATTTGATTATATTCTTTTAATTTTGTATTAAATACTTCATCTGAAGTATTTTGTTTAGTTGCTTCTACTCTATTATATTCATCTAATAATTTTTGCAACCTATCTTTTGATATAGGTTGATTAATTGGATTATCTGATCTGGTTGGCGAACAACTAGATAATTTTTTATAAAAATCATCAACTGGATTCAATAGAGCATCCATTATATTCCCATCCATAAGCCAATCATACATATTAGCAAATCCATCGATAAATGAATATATCATATTTAGCCAATCATAACCAGCTGCTTTCATCCAAGGGTTTCCTGGAACTGGTCTTATTATACACTCGATTGCTTTTACAGCTTGATAACCAATCATTAAAGTCTCTGCAATTGATACTAAAATATTTACAAAATCTTTTAAAACCCATTCTAAGATTGGAATAACCGTTGAGTTATAAGTACTTGCAACATTACAACATTTTAATTCTTCAATTCGTGTAATTAATAAATCGTTAATTTCACGAATCCGATCTGATAATAGTTTTATTTTATTAAATAATTTATAATTAACAGGAGTTGGTTTAAGATCAGACCAGCTAAACTTAAAATTTCCAAGATTTCCGAAATTAAGATGACAGGCAGGAAGACCTTTAATTTGAACTTTTGAATTCAATGTTTTTAAAGCATCATCCTCAAGAAGTGAACGTTTAGGAGAATTATTTGATAAAAATAAATTATCATATTGATCATTAAATACCGACATTAAATACTCCTTAATTGATGTGTATTATGCAGATTGACAACTTGATCTTTAACAATTAAGTTAAATGCCTCATTGCTTGAGAGAACATAATTTATTTTTTCAGATACACCTGAATAATTATGATTATTGACAAATATTGGTTTTACAATATTCGGACCAGCGTTAGCAGAGCCTGGTAAACTCGCCGTCATTATAGAGTTTGCTACTCCCATAACAGAAGTTGTTAATTGCATAGGAGTTACCACTGCAATATTGGCAGCATCAGTAGATGCAGATAAGCCAATATTCGTTGCCTTCATAGCTTTAGCAACAGATGCCGCTACTCCGACACCATGTGTTATCGTACCATCCATCATTATAGATCCTCCATTTAAAGTTAAACTTCCACCATCAACAATTGCTGTATCTCCTACTAGATGAACAACCGATGCAGATAAATATAAATTTGCGACAGATATTACTTCTATCATTCCACCTGTAATAGCAGTTTTTACAAGACCTTTGATATTTACTTGAAGTGTACTTGTTAAACTTAATAGTGACCTAGCTGTTGCGTTTATAACTGATCCACTTAAAGTTAAGTTGGTTCCACCTGATACTCGTGTAATATTGCTATAAATATGAGTCTCTTTTTTTCCATTTAAATATGCTTTGCTACCTTGAAAATTTAAAGTTTTTTTACTTTCTACTTCAACATTGCCTTCTGATAGCATTTTTAAAGACGACTCCGTTAAAACAATTTTTGTTTCTCCAACTTTTAAAGAAATCCCCGTTTCATCTAAAATAATACTTGAATTTCCAAAGGTCATTGAACAATTAGAAGAACTTAATTGAAAAGTATTTGTAGGAAAAAATTGATGATTGTTGACCTTACCAATAGATAATGTTACACTATCAGGAGTTAAAATAATATTAGATGAACCATTATTTTGCATAATGTGGGTAATGTTTCTAGAATCATCTTGATATATCCATGAGCCGTTTAACGTCTTATTCAATAGATAAAATGAATCTCTATTGCTTTCTTTGTCAATTAGAGGAATACTTGAAATAATATTTGATATATATGCGGATTCTAAAAAATTATTTCTAAATTTAATTTCCACTTTCATTCCTGGATACAATGGGTGATATGCTCCTTGTGACTTGACATCTTTCGTTACTATATCAATCCATCGTGAAAATCTATTACCAATTATTTCATTCTTTGCAAGAATCGGTTTATGTATTTCATTATCAGCATTTAATTCTGGAATATCTACTAGATATCGACCAGTGTTATCTAACACTGAACCTTCTTTTATAATTCCTATATAAGATGATGATTTTAATTCGTTCATTGTAAATCCTTTATAATTTGTTTAATTATCAGTCAAAATAATCATAATAAAACTTATGATTTAAACCACAAGAAAAACTTATGACCTATGTCATAAGTTTTCTCATACTTGTTAGCATTTGACTCAATTGATTCAAATAATCATCAAATGTCATCTGTACTTTTTTAAATTCTGATGTTGCAAAACTATTTTGATTGATTTTCTTTAATAAATTATTACTAATTGTTTCACAAATTGTTTCAGCAGTTTCCGCATCTTTAAATAAATTTAGAAAATATTTATAAAAATTGTCTTTAACTAATACAAGAGTGTATAACTTTAAAGATTTTTTATTATTTTTTTTGAAAAAATCAGAGTTTATTTTATACAATTTACTTTGATTTCTAAAAGAATTTTTTGTCAATTTTAAAAATTTAGAATAATAATAGAAATAATCTAATATATTGATTTCTTTTTTATAACTATATAATAAATCAAAATAATTAACATCCATAAAACTTGAAGAATATTCATCCAATAAAAACTCATAATTATGCTTAAAATATCTTTTATTTTTCATAGCATATGTCATTATTCGATTCTCTGTTATCATCTGACCCATTTTTAAATTAGTGGAATTATTATCAGAGTCGTCAAATAATACTTCTAATTGTTTAAAATAACCAACTTTGACATTACTTAGCTTCAAAGCATAAAATGAAAATATGTTTTTATGAATTAATGTGACATATGTACTAAAAATTGCTCTAAGATAAGCAGGATTAAGATTTTTAATAGCAGTTAACATCATATATCGTAATATCTTCTCAACAACTTGTTCCTGATTAATCATTAAAATAGAATAATAAAATTGTCCAATTTTTGTACGATTATTATACTTGATCAACCATTGTTCGATTAAACTTCGTAATGTTAATGTAAATTTTTCAAGATCTTTATGTTGACCTATAATATTCAACAATTCAAATGAAAAAATCTCAATTGGTGTCTTGTATCCTCTGATTATTTTAACCTTGCGATTATTCATTATTGCTTCTGCTTTCTTTTCAAGAACTTTTAATAAATAATGAAAAGCTACTAATTTTATTTTACTAATTCCTGTATTGTACATAGTGAGTTCTACAATTTGAAATAAATTATCATATATTTCTATTTTTCTTTCGTAGTTTTGATCATTAGCAGAATTTGCAATATCTCGAGCAGAAGCATTTTTTAAAAGTGGATACACATAATCATATATTTCCATGAATAATGCATTTCCAAATTGTATTTTGTATTTTTTATTATTTTTTAATTCATTATTGAATAATATTTCTGTTTCATTTAATATCGCATCTAATTTGGTTGAAATAAACCGCTCTACTTGATAATCAATATCAAAGTCTATAATCAATTGACGAATAGTTTCTTCTACTTCTTGTACTGATATTTTTAATTTCTTTTCACGCTTATTTCCTATTTCTTTTACTGGCGCCATCATTTTTTAATTTGTCCTTAATTTTTATTTTATCGAGTATAAAGTTTTGTATCATCAAATATGACACCATATTTAATGAGCAACTTACTAAGTTGCTCTACAACAATAACTAATTTTTATAACTTAATTATTGTTTATCCCACGGGAAAACAACCCATCTGCTATCATTTGTCATATCAAGCAAAGTATAATTGTTTAAATCTATCATTTTTGTAACAATTGAAAAAACATCTGTTTCTAAATGAAAAGGTTTTAAATATTTATCAATTGCTTCGATTGTATTGCCAGTATCAACAATATCATCAACAATTAAAATTTTTGAACTATTTTTTAAAATTTTAATTTCTTTCTTGCTTAATGGTGTTAATTTCATTTCACCTTGTTTTTCACCATTATAAGAGGATACTTGAATATTAACAATTGTTTTAATACCTAGTTTATATGCCAACATCCCAGCTGGAATCAATCCTCCACGTGTCACACATAAAATTGTATCATATTGTTTTAACTCATATGTTGGTAAATTATCAATTGTTTTTTGAATATTTTCAAATGATAAATAAAGTTTTTCTTTTTCTTTTTCTTCTACTTCTTTTTCTTCCATAAACTCCGAAAAGTACTCATCAAAATGTTCAAACATTTTTGTAAATCTCGCATTTACTTTTTTATCGTATTCTTCTTGTTCAAGTTTGTTTTTTAATTTTTTAAATCCATTTTTCATAATAATCCTTTTTATAATATTTATAAAGATGCAAAGTCTTAGACTTCACATCCACCACTGCCACATGATGATTCTTGATTGTCATCAACACCATCAACACTATCATTTGAAAGAATGTTTGAATAATACATAGTTCTTCCACCATAATATCTCCAAATTAAAACTTCTTTTATTAATAGTTTTTTACTTTTTTTCCCATTTGTTTTTAATAAATTATGATATTGATTCAAACTAATTGT
>Ga0256829_1003798_pt1 | contig 10227 bp, 11 predicted proteins | sample 131447metaG_FD_185979 | JGI IMG/M metagenome (GOLD analysis project Ga0256829, IMG submission 185979) | Hydrothermal vent microbial communities from Lau Basin, Pacific Ocean - 131-447 | ecosystem: Environmental > Aquatic > Marine > Hydrothermal vents | place: Pacific Ocean: Lau Basin | collected...
CTTGAGCAGGCTTATTGTTATTATCTAATGCCTGAATAGTTAAATTAAATTCTTTTCCAGCATATATTTTAGAAGGTATATTTACAATATCAAAATCTTTTGGTCGAATACTAAAATCATCTGTTGAGTTTGATTCTTGTGTAGTAGCTCCTTTAGAATTAAGATCTTTTCCTTCAATATGAACTTCAACACATTTTACAGCTTTATCAACTTTAATATTTTTAATTTCAGCTTCACCGCTTGAATTTGTATCCGGACAATTATTCGAACTAGAATCATCACATATAATTTGACTGGCATACGGACTTCCTGAACATTGATTTTCATTACCATTTGAATAAAAATTAAAATTTACTTTTGTAATATTAGCCTCAACATTATTATTATTTTTATCTTTTGAGAGAATATACAAATTAAAGTCCTTATTTATTATCTGAGTTGTTAAGTTATTATCCCAGTCTTTACTAGCGCTATTATAAATAATTTTAGTTATCGCATTAAAAAGATATTTTACATTTTCATTAGACAACAATGGACAACTTGATAAAGGATGATGGTCATAAATAGGAATAGGATTTATTGCATAATTTCCACTTCCACTCCAATCACTCCAATAATTTCCTTCACTTCCATTATCATATTTTGCTTTTGAATCATAAGTATATGCTTGATGAGAATTATTATGATTCTGATAAAAACAATTTTTCCAAATTTCAAAATTAGCATTATCATTTTCATTATCATAAAAAATATCGACACCATAATGACTATTATTTTTTATAATATTTTTCTTTATTTGACCTTTATTAAAATTATCACCTACAGATTTAATATAAATCCCCCATTTTACACCATTTGTTATATTATTATCTTCAATATCTAAAGAGTCATTCACTTCTTTAATATAAATTCCACTGTCATTCAAATCAGTAAAATTGTTATCATAAGCATAAAAATTATTTAAACTATTTTTTATATAAACGCCTCTTATTTTATTATAAGCATCAAATATATTATTTTTTAAATACAAAGTATCTAAACTTTTCGCTTTAATTAAAGCCCTTGAAGTATAACTTGAAGAGGAATTAAACAAAAAATTTGTATTTATAACAGTTAAATTTTTATCAGAATCATCATAAACTTGAATTCCATTATAATCACTACAGTTTAATTCATTCATCTTAAAATTAATAGTAGAAATGCTTAGATTATCATCCAAAGTTTTTACATAAATACAATTATCTTTTGTAGAAGTTAAATTCAAATCGTAAAGCTTAACAGGAGATGTTTGAATAGTTATAAAATAAATAGGTTCATTTTTAGTGGTATAAGCAGTAATTTTTCGAATTTCATCACCTTCTGAAATATTAAAATCAAGTCCTTTTGTTCCATTTGTATCTATATTATAAAAATAATCATTTATAGAATAAGTACTAAATTTAAATCCTTTTTTATTAACTCTCATATAAATATTTGTATAATTATTATCTTGTGAAATTTTTTTTAAATCAAAGCCATAATTATCGCTCTTAATTGTAATTGCAGTAAAATTATTATCTTTAATATTATTACTACTTATAATCCCACTATTTTTAGTAGAATTTATATTTAAATCTTTAAAATTATTATAATATCCACCTGTACTTAACCAAATTCCCCGTTCTGTCGCACTTATATTTATATCTGTAAATAAAGAATTATTTACTTTCTTTTTAAATCTAATAGCACTATAAATACTAGAAGCATCGGAAGTTTGAGTAATATTTAAATTAGTTAAATTATTTTCATCATTAATACTTCCACTAGAAGCATTTTTAGAAAACCAAAGACCATAATCAACTGCTGTAATATTCAAATCATATAATTTAGACTGATTAAATTCTTTATCCGAATACATTCCTTGTTGAGTTGCAGTTATTTCCCCATTTTCAAAAGTAGAAGTTTTTATATATCTATTAGAATAAAAACCTGTACTTGCATTTATTATAAAATTATTAAAAGTAGAATTATTTATATCTTCATAAGTATAAATTCCTTCCCAATATGAGGAAATATTAAAATCACTAAAATAACTATTAGTTAAATTTCCGTCACTTATAGAAATCCCCCTTCCATTAGCAGTAGAAATATTTGAATCAATAAATCTAATATTATCCATATTTCCATTATCTACTACAAATGGGTCATCATCACTCTTTATTCTAAGATTTGTAAAATTACTATCTTTAAATCCATATCCAAAATATGCGCCATACCCACTAGAATTAATTTCTAAATTAGTAAAATTATTATCATAAAAATTAGTTGCATACTCAACAAACGCATATTTACCATCACTTGTTTGATTAAAATCACTATTTTTTATTATTACTCCGTGAAACTCACTCCAATCATTCTCAAAACATCTATCTTTTGAAGTAATATTTATATCGCTAAAATTATTATCAATATTTTCTTGTAAAACAATTCCTTTACCCTCAGAAGTAATATTTAAATCAGACAAATTCAAATCACTAATATTTCCGGTAACATTAATATCCATTTGATTTGATTGTTGGTCTATACTTAAATTTTGAAGAATAATTCCATTTGCTTCTATATTAAAAATAGGATTTCCACTATTATCATATATTTTTGTAGCAGTTGAATCAGAATGAATATAAAGATTATTTTTAGTTATATTCAAATCGCTTTCATTATAATTAGCTTTACAAATTTTTATTTCATAACCATTATGAGCTTTGCTTAAAGCTTCTGCTAATGTTTTAGTTACATTATGTATTTTACTATCGCAACTACAACTTCCACTAGGATCAACACATATAGGGCTGGAATTACTTCCTCCACCTCCACCAGGCCAACCACCTCCATTTCCACCTCCACCAGGCCAACCACCTCCATTTCCACCACCAAAAGGAAAAGAAAATCCTAAACTAAAAATTAAAGCAAAAGAAACTAATTTTTTCATTTAAACTCCCAAAATTATCCCTAAAAGAAGCAATATCAAGCCTAAGATAATAGGCATAATAATTTTCCATTTACCTTTAAATCTTTTAAAAGAAAGATAATAAAGATAAATAATAAATAAGTGAAATAGTCCAAAAAACACATACTTACCAAAATAATTAAGCCCCACAATTAAAACCATATCAATTTTATAAAGCCCTATAATTCCTAAAATAATCCCTATTATTAACCCTGTATATTTCAAATAAAAACCTTTTTGCATAATTATACCATTTTTGATAAAATTTAAATAAAAAGGAATTTTTTGAAAAAGTTATATTTAGCATCACTTGGATGTGTAAAAAATTTAATAGATTCAGAAGTAATGCTTGGAAAATTAAAAGATTATGAAATTACCCTAAATCCAAAAGAAGCGGATGTTTTAATAGTAAATACCTGCGGATTTATAAATCCGGCAAAAGAAGAATCCATTAATACTATTCTAGAATTAGCCCAAGAAAAAAAAGAAGATGCCCTTTTAGCAGTTACAGGGTGTTTGAGTGAGAGATATAAAGAGGCTTTAATAAAAGAAATTCCAGAAGTTAATATTTGGAGCGGAGTTGGAGATTTTGATAAAATTGATGAACTTATACAAAAAGCAAAACACAAAAAAGTTATTAAATTTTCCAAAAAAGTGTTTTTAATCCATAATGAAAAAAGAATAATTACCGGAAGCTCTTACCACGCTTTTATTAAACTAAGCGAAGGATGCAATCAAAAATGTGCATTTTGTGCAATTCCAAACTTCAAAGGAAAATTAAACTCCCGTCCTGTTGATGAAATAATTGAAGAGATAAAATATCTAAAATCATTAGGTTATAAAGATTTCTCTCTAGCCAGTCAAGACAGCAGCTCATACTTAAAAGATAAAGGCATAAAAGACGGACTTGAAAGATTAATAGATGAAATAGATAAAATTGATGATATAAATGTCCGAATCCTTTATCTTTATCCCGCAACCACTACAAAAAGATTAATAAAAAAAATATTTTCATCAAAAAATGTTCAAAACTATTTTGATATGCCAATTCAACACATAAACGAAAATGTTCTAAAAATAATGAAAAGACCTTCAAGCATCAAAAAACTAAAAGAACTTTTATATTTAATGAAAGAAGAATTTAGTTTTGTAAGAACATCTGTAATTGCAGGGCATCCAGGAGAAAGGGAAGAAGATTTTAAAGAATTATGTCAATTTTTAAAAGAATATAATTTTGATAGGGTTAATGTTTTTGCTTATTCAGATGAAGAAGATACCTCAGCTTTTAAAAGAAAAGACAAATTACCACAAGAAATTGTAGAAAAAAGAGCCGAAATTTTAGGAGAAATTGTACAAAAAACCACTCTAAATAGTCTTAAAAAATATGTAGAAAAAACCTGCGAGTGCTTTTTTGACGGACTAACAGATGATGAGTTATTTTATACCGTAAGACCAAAACTATGGGAAGTAGAGATTGACGGTGATATTTTAATAAACGAAAGCAAAAAAGAGAATATAAATACAGGAGATTTAGTAAAAGTAAAAGTTAATGAACTTGCAGGAGAAGAGTTAATTGGTAAAATCATCAAATAATCTTTTAGCCTTCTCAGCAGGTGTAGATTCAAGTGCCTTGTTTTTTTATCTGCTTGAAAACAATATTCCTTTTGATATTGCAATAGTAAATTACCATACACGAGATACAAGTGATGCAGAAGTTGAATATGCTAAAAGTTTAGCAAAAAAATATAACAAAAAAAATTTTATTAAAGAGTGTTTTTTAGATAAATTTTCAGAAAAAAATGCAAGAGATTGCAGATATAAATTTTTTGAAGAAATTATAAAAAAAGAAAATTATAACACTTTAATTTTAGCCCATCAGTTAAATGACAGATTTGAATGGTTTTTAATGCAATTAAGTAAAGGTGCCGGTCTTAAAGAGCTTTTATCAATGAATGAATATGAAAAAAGGGATTTTTATACAATATGGAGACCTTTTTATAACACTTCAAGAGATGAAATTTTGGAATACCTACAAAAAAACAACATCAAATATTTTATAGATGAAAGCAATTTTGATGAAAAATATAAAAGAAACTTTATAAGAAAACATTTTAGCAATGAATTTATAACACTGTTCAAAAACGGGGTAAAAAAAAGTTTTGAATATTTAGAAAAGGATAAAAAGCTTCTTTTTAATGAAGACTGGACTCAAAAAGAAAAACTTTTCTATTTTAATAAAACAAATCCGGAAATTGATATTAAAAAAGTTGATATAATTATTAAGAGATTAAATCTCTTACTCACAAAAGCACAAAGAGATGAGATAATAAACACTAATTTTTCATGTGTAATACAAGGCAAAATAGCAATAGATTCTAATGAAAAAAAAACATTCATAGCACCTTACATAAAAATAAAAATGGATAAAAATTTCAAAGAACAAATGAGAAAAGAAAAAATACCCCCTAAAATAAGAGGATATATTTATGAAATGGAGAATGGAGAATTAATAAATTAGTTTACTCTAATAATACCAATTCCCAAATGATAAGGAACAAAAAAAATGCCTATATTTTTAATATTATAAATATAAATGGGTATTGACTAAATGAAGCGAAACAATTGCAAATTTTAGCAAAATAAAGGCGTCAAAAAAAAGCATTTTGTTTGAGCGTAGCGAGTTAATGTTTTTTAGCCTTTATGGAGCGTTAAAAAATTTGCACTCTTGTTGAGTGTATTTAGTCAGTACCTTAAATGTAAGAAATGATTTAGGGATTAGTATAACAAATTAACCAATATACTAATAACCAATACACCAATAACTGAAAGGAAATAATGTATTATGTAATTTACGGAGATATTCACGGATGTTTAGAAGAGTGGGAAGACCTTAGAAGACTTATACCTAAAGACTCTTTTGAAATAAGTGTCGGTGATATTTTAGACAAAGGTCCCTATCCTGTTGAAGCACTTAGATATGCTAAAAAAAATAAAATTTTTACAATTATGGGAAATCACGAATACAAACATATCAGAAAATATTGGGGAAGAAAAGTAAAACTTGATGAAAACCAACAAAAAATTTATCCTAAACTAAAAAAAGAGGATTTTGAATTTATAGAAAATATGCCCTTTTTTTTAAAGCTAAATCATTTAACCATTCTTCACGCAGGAATAACAAATTGGATAAGACTTAATAATCCGAAATTAAACTTAATGACCTTGCTTATGTTTTTAAGAGATGTAGATGAAAATGAAAAATTTTTGCCTTTAAATCACAACAATCCAAATGCAAAATTTTGGGCCGATGTTTATGACAGACACGAAGGATTTGTAGTTTATGGACACTCCCCTTTTAAAAAAGTTAAAGAAAACAAATTTTCAGCCGGAATTGATACAGGATGTGTTTACGGAAACAAACTTACAGCTATTGTTATTAAAGACACTTTAAAACCACAAAATTATGAAATAATTCAAATTCAGGCAAAAAAACAGTATTCTAAACCAAAATTTCCATTTTAATCTTTTTTACCCTTGAAATTAATTTTAAAAGTAGTTATAATTTCAGTCCACATAGATGGGCTCGTAGCTCAGTTGGTTAGAGCAACCGGCTCATAACCGGTTGGCCGCAGGTTCGAGTCCTGCCGAGCCCACCATCTATGCCCAGGTAGCTCAGTCGGTAGAGCAAAGGACTGAAAATCCTTGTGTCGGCGGTTCGATTCCGTCCCTGGGCACCACTTATTTTAATTTAATTATCTCTTCTACTACATCAATAAAATAATTTCTATTTTTGATATAATTTCAAAAAGGTTTTTAATGAAAGAAATTGTCGTATTTTTTGGCAAAGGTGGGAGTAATTTCTTAAATCTACTTAAAAATCAAAAAAATTATAAAATAATCTTAGCTATTACAAATAGAGACGATTCAAGTGCATTAAAAGAAAAAATTTTACCTCCTATTTTAATTTCAAATAGTAACGATGAAATTTTAAATAAACTAAAAGAATTAAATCCTGATTTAATAGTATTAGCAGGATATATGAAAATTATTCCACCTGAAATAATAAATGAATTTAAAAATAAAATTATAAATCTTCATCCAAGTATTTTACCCTATTTCAAAGGTCTAAATGCCGCCGAAAAATCTTATGAAGCAAAAAAAGCGTGTGGAATAACAATACATTATGCAGATACAAAACTTGACAGTGGTCAGATAATATTACAATATCATATAAACCCCAACCTCTTTAAAACTTTTGAAGAGTATGCCAACGGACTAAAAAAGGAGGAACATATATTCCTGCCTGCTGTAGTTAATCATTTATGTGAGATTATTTAAACTTAATCAATGTTCCCATTCCATAATAATCAATTACATCTTTACCTTTTGCATCTTTTGTAGGAGTTATTGTAACATTTATATTTTTAACCCCATCAGCATCCATCTCTTCTGCTTGTTGTTGAAGCATGATAATAACTTCTCTGACAGCATCAGTAGGCAGCGCTGCATCGTAAAGTTTTTCTATTTCTATTCTAACAGATCCATAAGCTATTGTCATACAATTATGAGGTTCTCCAATTTCACCAAAACTTAAAATTTGTTCATTCATTTTTGCCATATTTAATCCTTTTTGATAATTATAACAAATTAATAAAAAAATGATTTAAAAAAGAAAAATATAGATATAAAAAAATATTAAATTAATAGTGTCAGAGAATACTTATAACAAATAAAAAAAGAAGAATTAATCTCTTCTTTCTTTGATTCTTGCTTTTTTACCAGTTTTTCCTCTTAGGTAGTAAAGTTTAGCTCTTCTTACCTTACCTTTTCTTACAACTGTAACACCTTCAATACTATCAGTATAATAAGGAAAAATTCTTTCAACGCCTATATTGTTTGCACCTATTTTTCTTACTGTAAATGTTTTACCAGCTCCAGTTCCTTTAATTGCAATTACAACACCTTCAAAATTTTGAATTCTTTTTTTATCACCTTCTTTAATTTCCACTGCAACTCTTACAGTATCCCCTGGTCTAAATTCAGGTAATTCTTTTTTAGCAATTTGTTTAGCTTCAAAAGCTTCAATAAGTCTATTTCTCATTATATCTCCTTTGTGCCATTGGCCATTTCAGGCATTCACACTTAATTTTGAAATGAAATTATAACAAAAATATTTTAAATATAAAAATTTAAAACACTGACTAAATAACAAAAAAGTAAAAATGTGACAGCGTTGCGTAATTTAACGAAAATTTTGCCCTAAATTAATTGCCTCTACCCCAAAGGGGCGCTTGCCGTTTGCAATTTTTAGCAAAATTTGAGTGTTGCACAGCAAAATGAAGCATGGAACTGTTATATTTTCATCTTTGTAGATTTTTTTGATGATAGCTCATTTAGTTAGTATCAAATTCAAAGCAAATCAGGCCTGTGAAATTTTGTTTTAAAAATTGAACTATTTTGTCTCCATTTTTTAATCTTTGGATGATTACCACTTTTAAGAATTTCCGGAACTTCCCCTACTTTGGAAAAAGAAGGAGCTTCAAGCAAATTATCATTAAAGCTTTCTTCTTGTAAAGAATCAATGTTTCCCAAAACTCCGCTTATATTTCTTAAAACACTATCAGCAATAACTAAACTCCCAAGTTCTCCACCTGTTAAAATAAAATCTCCAATACTTATAACTTCATTTGCAAAATCTTCTATTAATCTTTCATCGAATCCTTCATACCTTCCACTAACTAGTATTAAAACTTCTTCTTTTGCAAAACGAACAGCATCTTTTTGATTATATCTTTTACCTACAGGAGTTAAAAAAATTGTTTTTGAATTAGAATATTGTTCTTTTAAATAAGTTAAAGCATTTCTTAAAGCTAAATTATCAATAATCATTCCTGCTCCGCCGCCTACAATAGTAGTATCAACTTTTTGATGTTTATCAGTAGAAAAATAACGAAAATTAACAAATTCTATATCAAAAAGTTTTTTATCCAAAGCTCTTTTTAATATAGAATCTTCAAAATAAGGAGAAATTAAATTAGGAAAAAGTGAAACAAAAACTATTTTCATTTTAGAGATTCTAAAATATCAATAGCGCCAGTCGCAGTAATTTTTTTATTTTCAATATCAACATCTTTTACATGTCTTTTGAAATTAATTAAAAATCTTTTAGGATAACCTTCATTTATAAGATTTTCATTAGTATTAATTACAAGATAATCAACATCTGCTCTTTCAATTTCTTTTACTCTGCCAAGAAGTTTGTCATCTTCAAAAACTTCACAGCCAACAATATCAAACCAAAAATATTCACCTTTTTTTAGTTTAACATTTTTTCTTGTTTCTTCAGGTGTGGTATAAAGCATTCTGTTTGTAAGTTTTTTAGCATCATCAATATTTTCAATGCCTTTAAATTTAACAAGATTTCTTTTTATGTCTATTTTTTCAATGATAAGGTTTATCTTATCGGAAGAAAATTCTCTTCCCGGTTTGAACTGCTCCGGGAAGTCTGTTAAAAAATGAAGTTTTTGCCAACCTTTTAAACCGTGACTTTTACCTATTTTTGCAATCGGGATTTTATTCTTCATCCAAAATCTTGACCGTAATTTTATAATTTTTATCTTCTTTTGCTCTACATCCGCTTATAACAGTTTTAATAGCTTTTACCATTGAGCCTTCTTTTCCGATAATTCTTCCTACATCTGCTTTTTTAGCCCATATAACTATTTCATCAAAATCATCATGAGGAATAACTTCACTTTTTACTTTTTCCGGCTCAAAACTAAGAAGTTTTGCGAAATCAGTTACAAAATCAACAATCATTAAGCGTTTACTGCTTTTTCTTCATATATTTTTTTTAGTTTAGCAACTCTTTCGCTCATTTGAGCACCTTTACTAATCCAGTCATTTAATTTAGCCATATCAATTTCAACTGTTTTTGGCTCAACCAAAGGGTTATAATGTCCGATACTCTCTATCCATCCACTGTCTCTTCTTCTTCTTGAATCTGTTACAACTATTCTATAAAAAGGTCTTTTTTTTCTACCGTATCTTGCGAGTCTTATTTTAACCACACGCTCTCCTTTAGTTTATTTTATTTTTCAATCCCGCCCAAACCTGCCCATTATTATTTAATAATTTGAAATTTTAATCAATTATTTAGGAAAATTCAAGCCCTTTGTCATATTCATAAGTTCTTTCATATCAGGAATTTTCTTTCCGGCAAATTTTTTAGCCATTTTTGC